>Ga0194133_10000653_pt1 | contig 67404 bp, 55 predicted proteins | sample TA2KigOf40mmetaG_FD_155448 | JGI IMG/M metagenome (GOLD analysis project Ga0194133, IMG submission 155448) | Freshwater microbial communities from Lake Tanganyika, Tanzania - TA2015055 Kigoma Offshore 40m | ecosystem: Environmental > Aquatic > Freshwater > Lake | place: Tanzania: Lake... | reverse complement strand
CTTGTCCTCTCCGAGGACGGAAAAGGTGTCAGGACTCTTTTCCGGGGATGACCGGTGCCGGACGCGAGGCATCAAAGCCCAGGAGTGGCGGACTGGAAGACGGTCTGCGCCGAGGCGAGAAACTCGCCATCGCAGCAGGGAGTGAGCGGCGTTTCGGTGTTTCGGGAAACCGCCTCCGGACGCCCAGGCCGCTCTCCCCGAGGCTCACGAGTCGCTCATCAGCCCGGAGACCTTCGCGGACGTGACATTTGCCGGGCTATCCTCCGGGCCTTGACGCGTGAGTGTACGGACGTGTAGTATCGCGTCTGTTGGGTTGCAATCCGTCGCAGCGAACGATCAACGCGACTCGTGGCCTGAGCCGTTTCAGCATCGTGCGGGCCTGGTGGCGACAGGGTAGTAGAGAGCAGGGGCTTCTATGACGACGATTCAGATATCGCTTCCGAATGACTTGGCGCAAGCCGCCCGTGATGCCGGATTGCTCGACCCCGATGCAATTCAGGGCATGCTGCGGCAGCAACTGCGAAGCCGAGCACTCCATGATCTGCAACAGGTCTGGCGCACCATGCCACCGGCTGACCTGACCCCCGAGATCGAGCAGCAGATCGTCGATGAGGTGAAGCACTGCCGCGCGGAATTGCGGCGCGAACGACAAACGCGATGATGGCTCGCGTTTCGGGTGAGCTCACCACGGTCGTTCTCGACACAAACGTCGTCGTCGCCGCCTTGTTGTGGGATGGGGTACCCAGGGCACTTCTGGAGCTCGTAGCGGCAGAGCCCTGGGTCGTCGCGGCGGTGAGCCCCGAGCTCATCACTGAATTGGAGAGGGTGTTGCAGCGCCCGCAACTCGCTGAGCGCGTCCGTGCAACGGGCAGGACGGAGGAGTTGATCTCCCGGTATCGTGAGATCACGGCGACAGTGACTCCGGTCACCGTGGCTCCCGTCGTGGTCGCGGACTGTGATGATGATCACGTCCTCGCGCTGGCGGTCGCTGCACATGCATCGCTGGTGATCACCGGGGATCGCTCGCATCTTTTTGCCGATTGGGCGGCACGAGGGCATCGCGATCGTGACACCTCGAGCAGCACTCGATTTTCTGAAGCAACGCCGATGAGCGGCACACAGGACATCAAGGCTGCCGTGAAGAAGCGGCCGACGACCTTCCAAGTGACGCCCGGCGAGAGCAGACCCAACCGCCTGACCGACCACCTCACTCCCCAATGCACGGCATGCGGCAGGCGCGTCGCTGGAAACCAGTCGCAGGCGTGGCACTTGCCCGGGTTCGGCCGAAACATGGAACGGGGCGGCCGCTCCGCGAATTCGACAAGAAACGTGTGGTAGGCGAACACATACGGGATCCCGGGGCCGATCCGGGCGCGCCAGAAGTCGCTGCGGTTTGGCTGTACGGCGAAACGCAATACAATGGTGCCGAGTACAAGGACAGTCCTCCGGAGCACGGAGCATGGCGAAAAAAGCGCGAGCGAAGCCGTTGAACGCAAGCGCGCTCATGGTGCGGCTTGATCCTGAGAGCAAGCACGCCCTCACTGCCGCGGCCCAGTTGCGGCGGATCAGCGTCAGCGACTACGTGCGGACGGTGACGGTCTCCCAGGCTCGGCGAGAGGTCGCGAGCGCCCGCGAGCAAACCATCCTGCTCAGCCCAGAGGAGCAACTCGCCTTCTGGCAGGCACTCCAGGCTCCCGTGAAGCCGACGCCGGCTCAGCAGCGACTGGGGGCGATGATGCGTGGCGAGCGGTGACCGTCGGGGCGTTTTCGAACGGGTGGGTGCTCGAGCCGGTGCGACAGACGCACCCACGTCGGCTTTTCGACTGCGGGGAGAAACCGGTCAACGATTGGTTGCGAACAAAGGCTTTCCAGCATCAGTCCAAGCGGCTTTCAGCCACGAAAGTGCTCGTCGATGCCGAGGGCAGCATCGCCGGCTTCTACACGCTGGCAACGGGACAGATCGATTTCGGCGACCTCCCTCCGGCGATCGTCCGCCAGCTGCCCCGCCGGGGGCTGCCTGTGGCGGTGCTCGCCTGGCTCGGCGTCCACACCAGGCACCAGAGCCGAGGCATTGGCGGCATGCTTCTCGCGCATGCCTTGCGCGACTGCCATGACGCGGGACAGACATTCGCGTTCGTGGCGGTCATCCTCGACTGCGTGAACGACCGTGCGAAGGCTTTCTACGAGCGATGGGATTTCGCGGAACTCCCCGGCCACCCCTATCGGCTCTTTCTGGATGCGCGAACGCTCGCGGCGATGATCAAGCCGGACGGCTGAGTTTCGCACGGATCTGCGATCTCCATGGGGATGGCCGTATCGATGGATCGCCGCCCGGCCACCGCTTGCGATTCCGCCGTTGACCATCCTCTTCTCACCGCTCGCCCCCCGGCTTTGAACGCCCGCCGCGGCGGTCGCCGCGCGTTCCGCGCGGTGCGGATGAGCGCCCCGGCGGCTTCGGCTTCGTCTCGGGGGATCGGATCGGCCGCGGCCGGGGGTCGGGCTGGCCGAGGCCCTGCTCGGGCACGCAGATCCAGCCGTCGAGGGAGTCGGCCAGCCGCCCGCTGGTGGCGCCGGACGCCTCGACCAGCACCATCCGCGACGTGGCGTCGATCACCGACACCCCCGACGTGGCGCTGATCCGCGCCAGATCGGCCGCTGGCGCCGCACCCTGCCCGGTGAAGCGGAGGACGAAGCGTTGCATGGTGGGCGGCGCGCTTCCGGACGGTTTGGGACGTGGGGAATCCTCCGGTTTTCGAAGTATCCCAGCGCCGTGCGTCTCCGGCAATCGCCACGGTTTGCCCTTCCGGCACCAGGGCGCACACTTGTACGGCGGATTGGCTCGGAGACGACGAGGCCCTCGTGGATGCCGGCGGCGACCGGGAAGGGACACCATGGCTGACGAGTCGGCGCCGGTGCGGTTCGTCGTCCTCCCGCCGACCGGAACGCGGGCGGGGGCCGATGCCGTCCGCGACATCCTCGCCCAGCTCGGCGGGCTGACGAGTGCCTCCGCGGCGCGGAAATTCGCCGCCAGCTGCGGGATGCGGCGCGGCCGCGTCGAGTGTGATATCCGCGTCCTCGACAGCGTCGCCGAAAACGGCCCCAAGCTCCTCGAGATGTCTCCCGAGGCAGCCGCCAACCTCCGCGCCCGCGAGCCGGGCCTGCGGATCGTGCCCGAGGTGTTCTTCCGATCGGCCCACGTGCGCTACGCCGCCAGTGTCGCCGCCCCGCGCGCCACCACGGCGGGCAAGACGCGCGTCGCCGTCGTCGCCCGCTCGGGTGGCGCGCCGATCCGCGGCGCGACGGTGGTGGCGTTTACCGACGTCGGCAGCGCCGTCGGCGGCGAGGCGCGCACGAAGGCCGACGGCATCGCCGAGGTGGCCCTCGGCACCGCCAAGCGGATCGAGCGGATCTACGTCTACGCCCCGCCGGGCTGGTGGGGCGGCTTCCGCAAGAACGTCATGGTCCGCAAGGGCACCGACATCGTCGTCCGCCTCTCCCGGCTCGATCCGGCCGAGCCCGACTGCCTGCGCCACTACTACGGCAGCGCCGACCTCGCCGTTGGCGACGGCGTGACCGTCGGGGTGATCGACACCGGCGTCGGCCCCCATCCCGATCTCGTCGTCGCCGGCGGCTCGAACACCGTCCTCGGCGAGGATCCGGCCGACATCGCCGACAACGGCGCCGGCCATGGCACGCACGTGGCGGGGATCATCGCGTCGCGCGGCGGGGCGCCCGACGGGGTCCGCGGCCTGGCGCCGGGAGTCACGCTCCGCTCCTACCGGGTGTTCGGCAAGGACGGGCCGATGGCGAGCAATTTCGCGATCCTCAAGGCGCTCGACCGCGCCGTGGCCGACGGCTGCGACCTGGTGAATCTCAGCCTCGGCGGCGGCGTGCGCGACCCGGCGATCGCGGCGGCGATCCAGGATGCCCGCGCGTCCGGCACGCTGGTGATCGCGGCGGCGGGGAATGCCGAGCGGGCGCCGGTCGAGTTTCCGGCGGCGGAGCCGGCCTGCGTGGCGGTGTCGGCACTGGGGGTGAAGGGCACCTTCCCGCGCGGGGCGATGGAGGATGCCGATGTCCGCGAGCCGTTCGGCACCGACCCGCGCGAGTTCATCGCCGGGTTTTCCAACGTCGGCACGGAGATCGATCTCACCGGTCCCGGCGTGGGCGTGGTCTCGACGGTGCCGGGGGGCCTGGCGCCGATGAGCGGCACGTCGATGGCCTGTCCGGCGGTGGTCGGCGTGGCGGCACGGCTGCTGTCGGCCGACCGGGAGACGCTCCGTCGGAAGCGCGACCAGGCCCGGTCCGACGCGATCGCCCGGGCGGTGCTCTCGTCGGGCGTGGGGCGCGGGTTTCCGCCGACCTTTGAGGGAAGCGGCCTGCCGCTGCCGTGAGCGTCAGGGGCGTTCGTCGCGGAGCGATTCGAGCACGGCGATCCCCTACCGCACCATGATCGCACGCCAGCTCCACCATGGCATGTCGTCGGCCGCGGTGAGCATCACGCGGCCGAGCTCCGTCGCCGGGTCGTCGATCCGGTGCACGCGCACCTCGCCCCGCGAGACGGAGTACAGATACTCCCCCACCCGCACGCTGCGGCTGACGTCGTCGGCATGGTCGATCCGACCGAGGTTCGTGAAGGCGTCGGCCCCCCGACCGGGATCGACTTTGAAGACGACCAGATCGGTCGCGCCTCTCGCCCACCAGTTGGCCTGCTGCTCCTGCACCGGGATGGCAAGGATCCCCTGCTTCGCGAACCATCCAAACGCCCGGTGATCCCACAGGGCCGCCGACCAGGAGCTCCACCCGTTGCCGGGAAAGGTGTAGGTCGCCGTCCGCCGCGGATTCGCCGGGTTCGACACGTCGAAGATCGAAAGCTGCAGGCCGAGCACCTGGCCGGTCACCGGATCGACATCGCGCCCGATGCCGAGCAGCCGGCCGTCGGCGAGCGGATGGAGGTAGGACGAAAAGCCCGGAATCTTGAGTTGGCCGACGACGCGCGGCGCGGTCGGCCGCGCGAGGTCGATCACGAACAGCGGATCGACCTCCCGGAACGTGCTCACGTAGCCGCGGTCGCCGATGAACCGCACCGAGTAGATCCGCTCGCCCGGCGCGAGCCCCGTCACGCTCCCCACCGTGCGGAGGTTGCCTCCCGCCGTGGCCGCCACGACGAACACGCCGCTCGACGCCGCGTCGCCCCACCCGGCCGTCGTGGCCACGCGGAGCAGTCCGGCGGCCGTCTCGTCGAGGGCAAACTGGTTGATCGCCATCCCCGGCACGGCGCCGACCGCCACCAGCGGCACGGCATCGCCCGCGAGGTCGAATTTGTAGATGTTCGTCGTCCAGGTGGTGTCGAAAGTATCCCACCAGGCCCCGTAGTTGGTCGACCAGACATACAAGCTCGACGCGGATGCATACACCTGCCCGGAGCAGCCGGCGACGGCCGTGGTCGATGACGGTCCCGGCACGGCGTCGTCCACGTCGAACGACACGACCGACAGCATGCCGGTGTCCCGCGGCGTGACCGGCAGGTAGGTGCGCCCCGGCACCGCCACGTCGCCGCTGCTCGATCCGCCGGCCACGGTCACCGTGTAGCCCGGGATCGCCGTCCGGTCCCACGCCCGCTCGAGTCGCGCCCGGTAGGCGGCCGCGTCTTCGTAGACATAGCGGGTGCCGTCGCCGACCTGGGCATTGAATCCCGGGTCGAAGGCGATCGCAGCCACGGCCGCTCCGCCACCTCCCGGCGTGGCAGGCGTGCTGCCCCCCGCGACCGGTTGCGCCAGGAGCGGGATGATCGCCGGCGCCGGGATCGCGAAGCTGTCTTGCATGACCACGATCACGCGGTCGCCGATCGCCCGGCCATCGACGAACGCGCCGTCAATCCGCGTCGTCTCGAGAATCGCCGGCTGCCCGGGCGCCGAGACGTCGACCACCGTCACGCAGACCTGCGACTGCCAGCGGTAGTTCCACCAGCCGGCGAATCGGCCGACGGTCGTCGAGCCGTCGTCGATCATCGGCTCCCAGCGGCTCTCCTGCGAGATCACCGTGAGCCGCGTGCCGTGGAGAAACAGCGCCTGCTCGTCGCCCGGCGTGGTCACGTGCGAGACCGCCGCCAGCTTCCCGGCGGCCGACACGTCGAGGATGTCGACGCCGTCACCGGCGATCACGTAGAGATTCTTGCCGTCGGTCTTGACGGTGTCGGTCTCGTCGACACCGGCCATCTGGTTGTTGGTGCCGGTGAAGTCGGGAGCGTCCGCTCCGGACGACGAGTTGGAAGCGGAAGCCACTTGCCCGTCACTGAAGAGCTTGACGGTCTGGCCCCACCACCATCCGGCCTCTTTGCCGAGCATGCTGCCCCACTGGGCCATCGCCGCGGCGACGTACCACCCTTCGAGCTTGCCGAGGTCGTCGATCCGCTCGAGCGGATTGGTGCTCTCGTTGCCGATCAGCCGTTCGCCCGAGTCGAGCTTCACCCGATCGACGCCGGCCGTGCCGTAGATCGCGTCGATCCCGGCACCGCCGTCGAGCGAATTGCGGCCGGCCCCGCCGCGGAGGGTATCGCGGCCACCGCCACCACCGAGCGCGTCGTTGCCGAGGCCGCCGACGAGCGAATCGGCGCCCGGGCCCCCCTCGATCGTGTCGTCGCCGGAGCCACCGTTGATCCTGTCGTCCCCGGCGCCGCCATCGATAAAGTCGGCGCCATCGCCGCCGACGATCGTGTCGTTGCCCGGGCCACCCGTGAGCGTGCAGGACAGCCGGGTGTTGCCCGGGACATGGATCCGGATCGAGTCGTTGCCGCGGCCGCCATTGACGATGATCCGCGCCACGGCCGTCTCGGGCTGGGTGCCGACGACCACGCCATTGACGACCGCGCGGAGCTGCCCGGCACCGACAGGATTGCGTTCGACGACGATCGTGTCGTCGGGCTTGCCTGCCGTGGCATCACCGCCGATCCGCCACACGCCAGCCAGGGCGGTCCCGGCGCTCGCCGCCAGCGCGAGCCGCGGTTCGAGCGACTCCGCCGCCGCGAGGCCCGCGCTTCGTCGTGCCGCACGCCGCCGCCGGATCGAACGCCGCATGGCAGGTCTCCCTCTTTTCGGGGGAACCTACCGCGCTTGTCCGTCGGCGTCAAAGGGACCGCGGGGGTCGGGGGAGAGGTACTCGTTCAATTGCGACTGTCTTCCGATTCCTGATGTCCTGGAACACCTGGCCTGCCGCTGCCGTGAGCTTCAGGAGCGCTCGTCGCGGAGCGATTCGAGCTCGGCGATCGCCTCGAGGTCCTTCGGCCGCCCGGCGGCCCGCTTCAGGGCGATCCCGGCCATGCCGCCGACGATGATCAGCCGCACGTCGCGTTCGGCCAGCGCGCGGAGGAGGCGGCCGAGGTCGATCATCGAGCGTCATCCTCCCGGCCAGCCGCGCCCTTCCGGCGCGCCGCAGCTCCGGCCCGGCGCAGCTCCTCGGCGGCGGCCTGGATCTGCATCAGGTCGCGGAAGCGCTGCTCCGGCGTCTTGGCGAGATTCGCCCGGAGGAGCGAGCGATCGACGTCGCGCTTGTAGATCGCGATGACGTCGTCCATCGAATCGTGCCCCGAGGGCGCGGGAGCCGCGGGGGAGTCGTGGGGCTCGGGCATCGGTGGGCGGCGACGAGTGTCCATGAGCGAGCCACAGGATCTTACCCTGGCAGGGGCTCCGTCGATGGCGATCGTCGAATGCGTCGAAGGCGATGACGAGATCGGCGTCGTCGGTCGCCCGGGGCGTGCCGGAGAGGTTCGCCGACAGCGCCCCGGCGGGCGAGACCAGGGGGCGGTCGCGCGGAGTGGCGAGAGGGAACGCTGATCGGCAACTCACCGCCGACGGAGCCCTACCACCCCATCCGCGCCGCGAAGATGTCGGCCTCGGCACGCCCCCACACGCGCGCGGTGCCGTCGTCGCTCACCGACAACAGCCACGTGCCGTCGGGCGCGAAGGCGACCGACTTGACCCGCGCGCCGCGGCCGCGGAGGACGACCAATTGATCCCCCTTCGACCGGTCCCAGAGACGCACCGTGCCATCCGCCGACCCGGTCGCCAGCCGGTCTCCCAGGGGTGACTCGGCCACGCTCAGCACCTGGTTGTCGAGGCCGCCACGGCTGTCGACCGGCTCGCCGCTCGGGACCTTCCAGACGCGGACGTGGTTGTCTTCTCCCGCCGACAGCAGATGCTTGCCGTCGGCCGAGAACCCCAACTCGGTAATCGAGCCTTTGTGGCCGGCGCAGGTGGCGACCACCGCGGCATCACGGGGGTCTACCAGCGCGACCGTGCCGCCGCGCTCGGCGCCCGTGGCCAGCAAGCGACCGTCCGGCGACAGCGCCAGTCGCGACACCCTCTCCTTCGCGCCGCCGACATCGGCCAGCCGCTCCCCCGTCTCGAGCGCGAACGTGGCAGCCCCGCCGCCGCCATACGAGAGCGCGATGATTCCCGGCGAGCCGTGATCGCCAGTCGTGCTCGGCCGCGGCACAGCGACGGCCAGGGCCGCCACCGCACCAGGGCCGGCGGCGGTCGCCGCGAGCGACCCTCCCGTATGGAGGAGCGTCACCCGCGCGATGCCATCGGCACCGGCCGACACACAGCGCCCGTCGGCAAGCAACACCAGCGCCCGCACGCCCCCGCGATGCTCGGCCACAAGGCCGCGCGGGGCGAGGCCCGGCAGCGCGTGCACCCGCACGCAGCCGTCGATACCTGCAGACACAAGCGCGCCGCCGTCGGCGGAGATCGCCAGCGCCGTGACCGCGCCGTCGTGCGCCGTCACCACGCTTCGGCGTTCGAGCGAGCGGGCGTCGAACACGATCAGCTCGCCAGCCTCGGTGCCGCAGGCGATCGCCGTGCCATCGGCCGCCACGACCGCGATGGTGATCGGGCTGTCGGCGGCGAGCACGGTCGCGGGGCTATCGGACGCGGGCCACAGCCGCAGGGTTTTACCGTTGCACGAAGAGGCGAGCCACTTTCCGTCGGGGCTGAAGGCGAGCGACGAAATGGCGTCGGCATGGCCGCGGAAGACGCGGATCTCCCGGCCGGTTTCGACGTCCCACAGATGGATCAACCGGTGGCGGTCATGGCTCGCGGTCGCCAGCCGGCGGCCATCGGGGCTCCACACCAGCGACGATACGAGCCGGCCATGTCCCTCGAGCCGGGCGACGACGCGGTCGAGATCCGCCGCAGCGCGGATCGTGGCGATCCCGCGCTCGTCGCCCACGGCGAGCAGGGAACCGTCGGGGTTGAACGCGAGGGCGCGGATCGGGTCGGCGGTCTCACGGACACTCTCCACGATCTGGCCGGTGACGACGTCCCAGAGCAAGACGCCGCCGCGGACATCGCCGGCGGCGACGCGGGTGCCGTCGGGACTGATCGCGGCGCAGCGAAACGGCTTGGGATACGTCACGAACAGCTTGTGGAGGCGCTCGGCCGTCGTGGCGTCGCGGATCTGGACCGTGCCGTCCATCCCGGCGGTGACGACCCGCGAGCCGTCGGGGGAATAAGCGAGGAAGCTCACGGCGCCACCATGGCGGGCCTCCCGGCCGATCCGCTGCCCCGTGACGGCATCGACGAGCACCACCGTGCCATCGGACGCGGTGGCGGCGATCTGCCCGCCGTCGGGGCGGAAGGCGACGTGGTCCCAGCGTGCGACGGGCACCTCTGCGGCGGTGACGACCCGCCGGGAGTCGGTCTCCCAGACATGGATCCCGTCGGCCGACGCGGTCGCCAGGCGCGTCGAGTCGGGGCTGAAGGCGACGTCATAGACCGCTGCCGTGCCCGACTCGAGGCGGCTTGCGAAGCGGGGATCCTCGAGCGCGACGACAAACGCCGCATTGCCGGTACTCGCCGCGGCGAGAAACCGGCCATCGGGGCTCCAGGAGACGCGGGAGGGTTTGCCGTCGAGAAGCCCCCCCGGGGTCAGCACGGCCTGATCGATCGCCGGCCACAGGCAGCGCATTTCGAGCGGCACGCCCGGCACTTCGCTCCCACGGCGACCGGCCGGATCGATGCCGATGCCGCGCAGCGTGTCGTCGAAGCTGTCCATCGCCGCGGCCACGCTCGGCCCGTCGACGAGGTCGGCGAGCCGGTAGAGATTGGCGACGTACAGCTCGCGGCGGGCCGCGAGCGTCTCGCGGTTGGCGATGCCGAGGCGGGCTTCCGCGAGGGCGAGCGCGGCGTGTTCGGCGCGTCGGGCCCGCTCCGACCGCAGCGCGAAACCTGTCACCCCGACGATCGCTACCGTCAGCGACACAAACGCGATCCCCAGCGCCGTGGCGGCGAGCGTGTGGCGGCGGGCAAATCGCTGCAGGGCGTCGATCGCCCGCGGCGGGCTGGCGTGGATCGGTTCGCCGGCGAGATGCCGCCCGAGGTCGGCGGCAAATTCCAGCGCGCTGGAGTAGCGCTTGGCAGGATCCTTCTGCAGGCAGGTGGTGACGATCGTGGAGACGTCGCGCGGGACGCGCCGGTCGAGCCGGTGGAGCGGCGCGGGGAGCGCGGTCTCGACGAGGGCAGCAGCTTCGAACAGTCCCCTGTCGCGCACGTCGTACGGCGGCCGGCCGGCGAGCAGCTCGTGGAGGATCACGCCGAGGGAGTAGACGTCGCCACGCGTGTCGACTCCCTCGGGCGCGCCGCGGATCTGCTCCGGGCTCATGTACTGCACGGTGCCGATCACCCGGCCGGCGATCGTGGCCTCGTGGCGTGGCGACACCGGCAGGCCGATCGCCCGGCCCCAGCCGAAGTCGATCACCCGCGGGAGGCCGTCGGCGCCGACGAGAAGATTGGCCGGCTTGAGGTCGCGGTGGATCACGCCGCGCGCGTGGGCGGCACCGACGGCGGTGGCGACGAGGTGAAACAGCTCGAGCCGCTGCCGGAGCGACAGCCCCGCGGCGGCGGCATGGGCGGTGATCGATCGGGCGTCGGTGACGTGGTCCATCACCAGGTAGGGGAGCTTCCGGCCGTCGCGGTCGATCGTGCCGGCGCGGATGACCCGGGCGATGCCGGGGTGGTCGAGGCAGGCCAGCAGGTCGGCCTCGCGCTCGAAGCGGCGCACCAGTTCGCGCGACGCCACGTCGGCGCGCATCACCTTCACGGCCACCAGCCGCGCCGGCCAGTCTTCGTGCCCTTCGTAGACGATGCCGAAGCTCCCCGCACCGATCCGGCGGACGAGCACGATCGGGCCGATGGCCGTGCCGACCAGGTCGTCGTCGTCCTCGTCGGCGAGGTCGTCGTCAAAGGCGCCGTCGGCGGCGAACGCGGCGGCCAGTTCCGGAATCCGCTCCGGGAGCGGGGTGGCGAACGCGCCGCCGCCGCGGCGCTCGAGGCAGCGCCGCACCAGGTCGCCGATCCGTGCTTCACGCGCGCGGTCGCCGCCGCAGGCCGCGGCGAGAAACGGGCCGAGGCCAGCCGGATCGGCCCGCACCGCCTCGATCGCGGCCTCGAAGATCTCGGCGTCGTCGGGCAGCGGCCGCGCGGGATCGGGCGCGTGCGGCGAGGCAGGATCGGCGTCCATGGCCGCTACCGCGGGTGCCGCCGCGCCTCCGTGGTGCGCGAATCGTCGGGAAATCCGGGGCCGTCCAATTCCCGGGCCAACCATTCGCAGGCGTAGTCCCAGCGCCGGTCGACGGTCCGCGGCGCCAGCCCCAGCGCCGCCGCCGTCTCGCGCACGGTCAGCCGGCAGTAGTGGCGCAGCTCGAACACCAACGCCGCGCTCGGGCTCGACGCCGCGAGGTGGTCGAGGAGGTCGTCGATCACCAGCGCCTCGGCCCACGGGTCGTCGGCCGCCACTTCCCCCAGCGCGATGTCGTGCCGCGTCAGCCCGCCTCCGGCGCGCTCCGACCGCCGCTTCCGGGCGGCATCGACGAGCAGCCGGCGCATCGTCCGCGACGCGGCTGCGACGAAATGCCCCGGGCAGTCCCAGGAAGTGCCTCCGCTGTCGCGGAGGAGCCGCTCGACCGCCTCGTGCGTGAGCACGGTCGGCTGCCAGGAATGGGCGTGGCGCTCGGCCGCCAGCCGCCGCCGGGCGATCGCCCGCAGTTCACGGTAGAGGAGCGTGACCAGCGCCGGCGTGTCGAGGGACGCCGGCGCCGTCCGTGGATCGTCGACCGTCGCCATCCTGGAATGCCCCCGGCACACGGGCGGGGGCTCGGGACGCAGTCGGCGCGTCACGGTGGCCGCCGGGTGCTGATCAGCCCCCGATCTCTCCGACGGCCTCCGCAGTTTACACCCCCGTCCAGGTGACCCCACGAATCGCACCGGAATCGCCCAGAAGAAGGGTTTTTTGGCGGAAAACCGACACCCCTTCGACGGCGGGGGTGAACCTTGCGAAAAAGCCCGCCAGACCCGTGGCGTCTTTTCGCTCCGTTTCACGCCATAACCATGAGAGGAACCGCAGTGTGGGTCCTCTCCGACGCGGGGCGTGGCATGGAGGGACGACGATGGAGCGCGGCGCGATCGACGAGCCGGACACCCTTCCGGTGACCGTGGAATTCGTCCGCGACCGGATCGCGGACGGGAGCATGGTGCTGACCGACACGTGCGTTGTGTGCGGGCGACCGACCTGGGAAACGGTCTGGTTCCACCTCGAGTGCGACCGGGCGACGACGGTGGAACCGCCGCGGCGGGCTCGGCAGCGCTCGTGGCTCGGTCGGCTGGCGGCAGTGATCGTCGGCCATGATGGCGCGGTCATCGAGCCACCGCGTTTCGGGATCGAGTGGATCCCGCTTGAGGTTCCGCTGAACATCCACCCCCTCTGCCGTGACGATCAGTTGTGGAACCGCAGCGAGCACTCGCTGCGGATGCTGTTGCGCGTCGTGCCCCTGTACAGCGACCTGCTGGCCCATCACCCGCGGACACGTGTCCGCGTGGTCGGATCCTGAGGTCGCCCCGCGGCCGGCGGCGCATGGCTTCGCCGCAGCGGCGCGTAGCGGATAGGCTTTGGTGGGCGGGGGCGATCGCCCCCTGCCATCGAGGAAGGCCATCCGCGCCCCCGCTCGCGCTGCGGCGTCCGGCGGACATCCGTGACCCCCGGTCTTCACGGCGCCCGAACGCCCTTAGGAAGGTGCCATGCCATCCATCGGCCCGTGGTTCGTGTTTGCAGTGGCCGCATCGATCCTGTGGGGGCTGAATTACGTCCTTACCGAGCGGCTCCTGAAGACCGTGTCGACCGCCACGGTGCTCCTGGCCGCGGCCCTCGGTGGGCTCGTCGTCTCGCTGACGATGGGGTGCCTGGGCGGCGGCTTCCGCCGCGACCTGGCGCTCCTCGCCGCCGGCGGCCGGGAGGCATGGTGGCTGGCGGCGAGCGTCAGTGTTTATCTCACCGCCAACCTCTGCATCCTGGCGAGCGTGCGCGGAAGCAATGCCACGCTCGCGGCCGTGGTGGAGACGACGTATCCGCTGTTCACCGTGATCTTCGCCTGGGTGCTGTTCCGCGAGACGCAGGCGACGCCGGGCACGTTCGCCGGGGCGGTGCTGATCATCGCCGGCGTGGCCTGCGTGCTGCTCGGCCGCTGAACGCAGTCGGTGTCTCCCGGGTGGCGAGGCTCGTCGTGCCGTTTGGAAAGTCCGAGCGGTGCACCGCGGAGTTGACCTGTCAGGGGGGGTCTCCGCCGGAACCTCCTTCGGCACCCCTCGCTGTGGTGGCGCGGCAATCATCGTGGCGTGAATCACGAACCGATTCCGCATGTTCATCTGGGAGGTCGGTTGGCTTGGCAGACTCGATCGCCAGCCGCGCAAGGGTGGCGTCATTTGGCCGATCGTGGCCAGTGGGCCGCACTCCACGATCGACCCGCTGCCTTCCCGAGGAGAGGAATAGCCATGCGTTACACGCTGGATCGGCTCGTCGGACGTTCACTGTTCACATGGTCGCTTCTCGCGGCGCTCGGTGCAGCCGTCTCACTTTCCATGGGCGCGGAGCCCGCGGGGCTGCCCTGGGAGGCAAACCTCGAGAGCGCCCGCTCCAAGGCCGCGAAGCAAGCGCAGCCGATGTTCGTGATGATGAGTGCGCCCTGGTGCGGGTTCTGTACGTCATTCGAGGCCAATACGTTGCCCCATCCGGAGATTCGCGGGGCGCTTCGTGACTTCGTCTGGGTCAAGGCCGTCGAAGACAAGGCGATCGAGGGCAAATACGGGTGCGGCGGCTATCCGACGATGGTCCTTGTCGATTCGACGGGCGATCGGATCCTCGGTAGCACCGCGGGCGGACAGGGCGTCGGTCCGTTCCTGAGATTCGTCATCGAAACGCGCCGCGACGCTGGTTTGCCGTTGTCTCCGCGTCTGGAGAAGCTGGCGGATAAGGCCTTCACTCTGGATCGAGGGTTGATCGCGGAACTGGCCGGGAACGGTGACGTGGCGGGGATCAAGAAGCACTTGCTGCCCGCCGACGCCGATGTCCTGTGGGACACGAACTTCATGATCGGCAAGCTCGTGATTCCGTCGGGTGTCCGCATGGACCAAGTGATCATCGAAGGGATGATCGGTCGGGTTGTCGTTCCCGACTCCGGAGTGTTCGTCACCGCGGCTCCACGGTCGTCGGGGAAGGTCCGCGTGCGGATCGGCGCGCCGGGCTGCCTGGGCCTCGACCAGAACGTCTTGATTCCCATGGGGAAGGTGACAACTTCCAAAACTTTTTCGTTGAGGAAACTGACCGCGCGGGATGCGATCCGTGTCGGCGGGAGGGTGTCGCTCCCGGACGGCCGGCCTGCCGCAAAGGCGATCGTGCGGATCTGCGACTGGGACGCCGTCATTGCCAACGACGAAGGTGAGTATCGCTTCGACGCCGTCTCACCAGGCACGTTCCTCGTCCGCGCCGAGTGTCCCGGGGCGGAATACCACCAACCACACGACATTGGCGGGCAGAAACTACAGCGGCTCGACATCGTCCTGAAGCCTGTCGCGACCGTCGGGATCAAATGGGCGGTGCAGACGGAGCCGGGCTCGCGGAAACTCGTCGGCCATGGCGTGGAGGTGGGAAGCGCCTACTTCAGCGTCGCACACAGTCGGTTTTCGCTTGACCGAGGGGCCGAGGTCCGTGGTTTCTGGGGAAGCGATCTGATGCTCGAGGATCCAGGTCCGGCTTCCGCGGTCCGGGCGGGAGGAATGCGTGCTGGCGGGCAAACGGCCGCCGACGGGAGCGGACCGATGTTTGCCTTGGTCGATGTGGCAGAGCATCCGACCGGTCTGCACGAGGAGTCGGTCGGATTCGACTCTCTGGTCGAGGTGAGCGACGACGCCGAACGCGACCCGCAACGCTATTTCACGAAGCTTCGCGGAAAACCGGTCGCAGCGGGACAGGTGTTCACGGTGCGGTGTGTCGGGAAGGATCGGTACGCGAAGATCGAGATCCTGAGCCTCGATCCGCCGGTTCGGTGATCGTCCTGTCGGGCAGTCGGCATCCAGGTTGCACGATCAGCCCTCGGGCTGAGGCCGAACGGGAGATCGCACTGGAGTGGCGAAACGCTCCCCCACCACGGCACGTGTTCGCGGCCCCCGCTCCGTGACGACGTCGTTCGCTGGGCCAGTCAGCGATGCCGTCGGTCCCGACACGCCGACGGAGGGGCGCTGAAAGCCGATTTTCTTTTTGCCAGGTACCCTCCCGAGGGGGGCGTGGCATTGCGTGGCGTGATCGGCGAACGGATTCCGCATGAGTTCATGTGAGGACCGAGCGATCGCAGTGTTGAGAGAACCCGTGACACCCGGATCGGGAAGGAGTGGGCGGATGGCTGCGATGGAGTGGCTCGTCGGGGCGACGGAGATGATCCGCAGCCGGGTACCGGTCGCGCTGAAAAACGCCCCGCCGTGGGTCGTGAGCCTCGTGTTTCATGTGGCGGTGCTGCTCGTGCTCGCTCTGGCGACTTTCATGCCATCGGGCCTCGTCGGCCCCCGGTTCGTCATCGATCTGGGATCTGCCTCGGTGGCCCCGGACGTCGCGATCGAGTCCACCGTGGACCTCGGGGTTGCGGGCGACATGTCGGACGTGGCGATTGCCGAAGTTGCCGAAGCGATGTCCGTCGGCGACGTGGCCTCCGATCCGGCGTCGGCCCTGGACGCGGTCGCTTTGGATCTGCCGCCGCGCGATTCCTCGACGGCGTTGATGGCAGATCTCCCGGGAACGGAGATCCTGAATCGCGAGTTTTCACCGACCGCCACGAAGCTCGGTGTGGTGGCAGAGCGGGCGAAGCCGGACCGTCCCCGCTGGACGGGCTTCAAGCCCCAGGCTGCGACGGCTCCGGCGGAGGGCATCACCGCGGCCGCCGATGCCACCGGCGCGGCGAACGGCCTGCTCGGGATGCTCGGCACCGATCTGGAAGAGGGCCAGACATACGTCGCCTGGGTACTTGACGCCTCCATCAGTCTCACGGAAGACCGGCGATCACTCGCCAAGACCTTGGAGCCGTTCGTGAAGGCGGAATGGCCGAAGCCGGGAAAGCCCGGCCGTCTATTGACGGCGGTCGTCGCGTTCGGGGCGGGGGTCAACCTGATGGCCGACTTTTCCCCGTATGCGAACCTGAAAGCGATCGAGAACTTGCCGATCGATCCGAGCGGCCGTGAAAACGTGATGTCGGCCGTCCTTGCCGTCGTGATCCGCTTCCAGCAACGCTTCCACAATGACGTCAAGCGGCGCCACAGGCTGCGCATCGTCATCTGGACTGACGAGTCGGGCGACGACACCAGCCTTCTCGAAGAGGCGATCGCCGCCTGCCGCGCCACCGGCACCGTCGTCCACGTCGTGGGGCCGTCGAGCGTCTTCGGTACCGATCGGGGACTGCAACCGTGGACCGTACCCGGCCACGGTCGGTTTCTCCTTCCTGTCACCCGCGGCCCCGACAGCTTCCTCCAGGAACGGGTGCTCCTTCCCTACTGGTTCGACGACGACGACGATGCGGGAGCCTACGAAGGGGTGTTGGTCGCTGACGGCAGGCAATGGTATGGCGGGCCGCTGCGGGAGCGGCTGATGGCCGGTATCGGCCCGTATTCATTGACACGCCTCGCCCTGCAAACGGGCGGTACGTTCAGGATCCTCGATCGACCCGGGGAAACCGCTCCATTCGACCTCGAACGGATGAAGGACTACCTGCCGGACTACGGCAGCGCCTACGAAATCGTCGAGGCCGTGGGGGCCTCGCCATTGCGGATGGCCGTGATGAACGCCGTGCGGTGCACACACCTGTCGGCCGATCGCTCCACACCGCAACTGCAATTCCTGGCGCCGCCGCAGACGCCAGTGTATCCCTTCAGGATCTACTCGCCGGGATACTGCAGCCCCGAGGTTTTTCGAGTCGAGTTACCCAGCAATGTGGCGGCGGCCGTGCAACCGATCCGGCAGTCGGCGCAGATGGCGGAGGAGGCCTTGACGTCGTTCATATCAGCCATCGACTGGGAGTACGAATATGCCAAGGAACCCTCGCGTCGTTGGCAGGCCTGGTATGACCTGACTCGCGGTCGCCTCCTCGCGATGAGCGTCCGCTACCAGGAGTATCTCGCGATCTGCAACGCGATGGTGCAGCCGAACGGCCTCCGACCGCCGACGAATCGGGTTCTCCTCGGGCCCGGTCCACAGTTGTGCGGTGAGAACCTCGCGATTCGTAACCGCACGGCCGAAGCGATCCGGCTCCTGGAGCGCTGCCGGGAGCGGAATCGGGGAACTCCCTGGGAGTTGCTCGCCAACTGGGAACTCAACACACCGGCGGGTTTCTCCGTCCGGGAGATCGTCGTCCCTCCTCCTCCCCCTCCGCAGCCGGGCGTACAGTTCATTCCCATGGCGCCGCAGCCATCGTGGCCGAAGATCACCTTCCCGGCACTGTGATCGCTTGCGACTGTGGTCGGCCGACGGTCGCCGCCGTCAGCGGTGGCCGAGGAGCCAGGCAAGCAGCCCCTTCTGGAGGTGCATCCGCGCCGCCGCCTGCTCGACGACGATGCTCCGGGCACCGTCGATCACGCCGTCGGTCACCTCCTCGCCACGCCGCGCCGGGAGGCAGTGCATGAACAGCGCGTCGGGGCAGTGACGCATCAGGTGTTCGTTGACCTGGTAGGGGCCGAGGTCACGGGTCCGCTTCGCCCGTTCCCCCTCCTGGCCCATGCTCGTCCAGACGTCGGTGTAGACCGCCGCCGCCCCGGTCACCGCCGCGACCGCGTCGGTCGTCTCGTGGCACTCGGCCTGCGGAAGGATCGCGCGAAGATGGCTGCGGAATGCCTCGTCGAATTGATAGCCGCGCGGCGCGGCGAGCACGAACCGCATTCCGAGCAGCCCGCAGGCCACCGCCAGTGAGCGGGCGACGTTGTTGCCGTCGCCGACGAACGCCAGCGTCAGGCCCGCCAGCTTCCCCACCTGGCGTTCGAGCACATACAGGTCGGCCAGCGCCTGGCAGGGATGGCTGTGGTCGGAGAGGCCGTTGATCACCGGGACGGTGGCCACCGCCGCGAGGCCCTCGATCGTGTCGTGGGCCTTGCTACGGCAGACGATCGCGTCGGCATACTGCGAGAGCACACGGCCGTAATCGGCGATGCTCTCGCGCGAGGTGGCGAAGCCGGTGTCGGCACCGAGAAACAGGCTCGTGCCGCCGAGGTGGGCCATCGCCGCCTCGAAGCTCGCCCGGGTGCGCAGCGACTGCTTCTCGAATACCAGCGCGAGCACGCGGCCGGGAAACAGCGGCTCGCGCAGCCCGGCCCGGTACTTGGTCTCGAGGTCCCGGGCGATCGAGAAGATCGCCGCGATCTCGTGGGCGGAGAGATCCTCGACGTCGACGAGGTGGCGCGTCATCGGATCACCCGTGGCCGGCCCGGGCCGCGGTCTCGACGATCGCCTCACCGAGCCGGTCGCAGCCGTCGTGGATCTCGGCGGGCGTGATCGTCATCGCCGGCAGGAGGCGGATCACCCGCCCCTGCGTGCAGTTGACGAGGAGCCGCTTCTCGAGGGCCCGCTCGACCACTGGCGCCCCGTCGATCGACAGTTCGACGCCGATCATCATCCCGATCACGCGGACCGCCACCACCGCGTCGCAGCGCTCCTGGAGCTCTTCGAGCCGCTCGCGGAAGATCGCCGCCGCGGCGGAGACATGGTCGAGCAGCCCCTCCTCCTCGATCATCCGGATCGCGGCGATCCCGGCCACGGCAGCCAGCGGGTTGCCGCCGAAGGTGGCGGCGTGCATCCCCGGCCGGAGGTGGCCGGCGAGATCGGCGCGGCACAGCATGCCGCCGCCGGCGACGCCGGCGCAGAGGCTCTTGGCGAGCGTCAGCACGTCGGGGGTGACGCCGAACCGCTGGTAGCCGAACCAGGTGCCCGTCCGCCCCGAGCCGCACTGCACCTCGTCGAACACCAGCAGCAGGTCGTGGGCGTCGGCGATCCGGCGCAGCCCCTCGAGGAATCCCGGCGGCGGCGGCACCACGCCCCCCTCGCCGAGGATCGGCTCGACGAGGATCCCGCCGGTCTGGTCGTCGACGAGCTTCTCGACCGCCTCGAGGTCGCCGTGGGGGGCGTAGGCGAAGCCGGGGAGCATCGGCCCGAGCCCCTCGTGGTACTTCGGCTGCGCCGTGGCCGACAGGCTCCCCATCGTGCGGCCGTGGAAACCGCCGCGAAAGGAGATGAGCTTGTAGCGCTTGCCGTCGCTGCGGAGACGGACCAGCTTGATCGCCGCCTCGTTGGCCTCGGTGCCGGAATTGCAGAAGAAGGCCTTGCCGCCGAAGCTCCGCTCGGAGAGCAGCCGGGCCCACTCCCCCTGGGCCTCAATGTACCAGGTGTTGGGAACGTGGATCAGGCGCGCGACCTGCTCCTGGACGGCGCGGACCACCGGCTCGGGGCAGTGGCCGAGGAGGTTGCAGCCCCACCCGGGAAACAGGTCGAGGTACTCGGTGCCTTCGGCGTCCCAGACGCGCGAGCCGCTGCCGCGCACCAGGCACACCGGGAAGCGCCGGTAGTTGGGGACGACGTAGCGGTCGAAGGTGTCGATGACCGCACGGGTGACGGTGCCAATGGCGGGTGCCGGCGACGGGGCGTCGATCGTGGCCATGGTGGAAACCCTCCTCTCGCGGCGGCAGGCGCGCCGTGCGCCGGCCGCAGTGGTCTGTCGGGGTCAGCGCTGCGCGGGGCGTGATCCGGCGGCGACGTCGTCGCGCACCAGTTCGGTGCCGACGCCGCTGGTGGTGTAGATCTCGAGGAGGAGCGAATGCCGCAGCCGCCCGTCGATCACGTGGACCTTCTTCACGCCCCGGTCGAGCGTCTCCAGGCAGCCCTCGATCTTGGGGATCATGCCGCCGGCGATCGTGCCGTCGGCGATCAATCGCCGCGCCTCGGTGGCGGTGAGGGAGTGGATCAGGCTCTCCGGGTCACCGATGTCGCGGAGCACGCCGGGGATGTCGGAGAGGACGACGAGTTTCTCGGCGCCGATCGCCGCGGCGACGGCCGTCGCCGCGGTGTCGGCATTGACGTTGAGCCTGCCGCCGTCGGGGCCCAGCGCCATCGACGGGATCACCGGCACCTGGCCGGCGTAGGTGAGGTTGTCGATCGACAGCCGGTCGACGCGCGTCACCTCGCCGACATGGCCGAGGTCGACCGGACCGTCGGGGCCGGGAAGCGTGAGCCGTTCGCCGAACAGGACGTTCGTCGAGCGGAAGTTGAGCGACATCGCCCGGCCGCCGAACTCCTCGATCCTCGCCACGAGCTCGTGGTTGAGATCGGTGGCCAGCACCTGCTCGACGATCGCCAGCGTCGCCTCGTCGGTGTAGCGCCGCCCCTGGACGAAACGCGGGGTGATCCCGGCGCCGTCCATTGCCCGGCTGATCGCCTTGCCGCCTCCGTGGACGACGACGATCTTCATCCCCAAGGTCGACATGAAGACGATGTCGAGCAGCAGGTGGCGAAGCGACTCGGGATGCTCGACGACGCTGCCGCCGAGCTTGATCACGGTCGTCGTGTCGCGGAACTTGCGGATCCAGCCGAGGGCCTCGACGAGCGTGTCGGCCTTCTGGATCGCCTTCTGCTGCGCCCTGGAGACGCTCGGGGGACTGGGCACGGCGCGACGCTTCCTCGTGCGGCTGGTTCCGGAGGGGAAACCGCCGATCATACCCCGGCCTGCGGCGGGGGGAAAACGTTGGTTTCCCCCTCCTGTGCATAGGCCGCCGCGGCGGCGGCGAGCCCGCGGCCGAGGCGCGCCCGCCAGTCCTCTCCCTCCCCGGGCGGGCCGATCTCGACCGACACCCACCGGTCGTAGGCGGCGGCAGCGAGCAGCCGCGCGACCGCGCGGTGGTCGGTGCCGCCGTCGCCGAGGGGCACGAGGTGCGGCTCGCTGGCATGGACGTGCCGCCAGCGCGGCCCGGCCGCCGCGATCACGGCCGCCGCCGACTCCCCCGCGAGGTGCATCCCACCGGTGTCGAGGTGGACACCGAGACCGTCCGCCGCGACGGTGCTCACGAAGTCGATCACGTCGCGCGACGCGGTGAGGAAGTCGCAGCCGTAGTCCGGGGGATTGGCTTCGAGGCACAGCCACACGCCCCGGTCGGCGGCGCGCCGGGCCAGCGTTCGGAAAAACGGCACGGCGATCGCCGTCGCCGTCGCCACGTCCAGCGTGCCGCGGCGGCGCTGGCGCGGCGCGCCGAAGACGAGCGACTCCGCGCCGAGCCCGGCCGCCAGGTCGACGATCCCCGCGAGGTGGTCGGCGAGGAGCTGCCGCGGTCCCTCCGACCCGAACAGCGCCATCCCGTCGCGCCCGAAGAGCAGCGCCTGCAGCGCCACGATCGGCAGGCCCTGTTCCTCCCAGAACCGGCGGACCGCGGCGACGCGGCGTCCGTCGGCCTCCCAGGGGCGCTCGCAGACGCGCGCCGGCACCAGCTCGACCCCGGCGATCCCGTGCGCGACCAACAGCGCGGCGGCCTCGGCGTCGGCCCCGGGGGGCCAGGCGATCTGCGACGCGCTCAGCTTCCCGTGGACAAAGCCCTCCGTGGCCTTTGTCCACTGTGGCGACCGCGGGAAACGCCGAGGGTCTCCCGGGTCGCCTTCGGCCGCTTCCGGCGGCCGCTGATGTGGTCCGCAGCCACTCACGCGCATCGGCGCAGGCTCCGCTCGACCGCCACGAAGGCACGGATCCCGTCGAGCACCTCGGCGGCGCCGGCGACGTAGGGACCGCTGCGGCCGAAGACCTCGCCGTGGCGGGTGCGGAAGTCGTAGGCGGGCGCCTTGCCGGGCAGGCAATTGGCAAACTCGATGCCGAACGCATGGCGCGCGACCGCCGCCATCGACACCGGCTCGGTCGCCAGGTGGACGAGCGACAGCCCCGCCAAGCGCGCCCGGTCGACGTCGGCGGCGAGGCGCTCGAGGTCGTAAAACTGGTAGCGGGCGCGGCAGTCGATCTTCTCCGGCTGGTTTCCGTGGAGCAGGTCGTAGACGGCGTTCTTCTTCAGGCCGCGGCCGTACAGCGCCGGCAGGCGCACGACGAGCGCGGGAAACCGCGCGGCCAGGGCGCGCTCGAGCTCGAGGCGGTGGCGGCCGTAGGCGGTCGCCTGCGACGGCTCGTCCGCCTCGGTGACGCCGCTGGGATCCCCGAACACGTCGACCGTCGAGATCACGACCACGCGCCGCGCCTCCGCGGCGACCAGCGCTGCCACGAGCCGGGCGAGGTTGGCCCGGTCGGCGGCCGGGTCGTGGTTGGCCTTCCACTTCTCGGCCGGGGCCCCCGCGCACCAGATCGTCTCGTAGCGCCGGCCGGCGATCCGCTCGATGTCGGTCGAGCGGTAGCAGTCGGCGAACCGGCGCTGGCGGAGGAGCGTGCCACCGACCAAACCGGTGCTGCCGACGAGGGCGTCTCCCATCGATGGACTCCGGGGGGGAACGTCAGGCGGCCCGGCGGCCGCACGGCGGATCGAAGCGGCCGAGGCAGGCGCTGGCCAGCGTGCCGAGGACGGCGAGGTTGCCGCGGAGGCCGCGGATCTTCGTCGGCACCGCGCCGCGGGCCGGATAGGCACGGGTCACGGGGATCTCCTCGACGCGGAAGCCGAGCCGGGCGGCACGGATCGCGAGGTAGTAGTGGAGCTCGTACCCGCTGAACACGTCGCGGAACGGCGCCACCCGTGGGTCGAGGAGGAGGCGCCGCGAGTAGCCGCGGAAGCCGTTGGTGGTGTCGGTGTAGCGGCGGCCGGCGGCGAGGCTCACCGCCGGGGCGTGCACGAGTGTGACGGCCAGGTGCCGCGCGAGCGGCGTGTTGATGCCGCAGCCCCCGGGAAGGTAGCGCGAGCCCTGCACGTGGTCGACGCCGTCGGCCAGCACCGCGTCGAAGCGCGGCAGCGCCGCGGGATCGTCCTTGCCGTTGCCGTCCATCACGACGACGCCGTCGTAGCCCGCGCCGAGGCACCAGGCCAAACCCATCCGCATCTGAGCCGAGAGCCGGCCGGGGCCGCGCTTCACGAGCAACGCGCGGACGCCGGCCGCGGCGAGGCGACCGGGATCGGTCGAGCCGTCGCGGCTGCCGCCGTCGGCGACGATCACGTCGAGGGGGTGGTCGACGTGGCGCATCCGCTCGAGCTGGCCGTGGAGGCGCTCCCCCTCGTCGATCACGAACAGGCAGACGGCGCGGCGACCACGGCGCTCGGCGAGCACGACGGCGTCGTGCTCCGGGACGGCCCAGGCAGCGGCGGCGGCCGGATCGACGGCGCGGAGGTCAGGCGGCACGGCGTGCGGGGGCGGATTCACGGGCGTCCTCGGGGGTCGGCACGGGGGCGCCGGCGGCGGCGAGCGAGCAGAGGTTGCGGCGCCGGGCGTCGGTCAACGCCGTCGACGACGAAGCCTCCTCGGCGACGTGGTACAGCGGGCAGTCCTTCACCTCCTCGAAGGCGTGGGCGAGGTACTCCGCGATCACCGCCAGCGTCGTGAACAGGAAGAAGAACATCACCGCCAGCTGCAGCGAGAGCGTCGTCCACCCCTCGACGACCCGGTCCTTCCAGAGGTTGGCCGCCACCACCCAGGCCATGCAGCCGACGTTGAGGAGGCTGGCGAACCCGCCGAGCCAGCTGACGAGGCGGAGCGGCGCCGGCGACTGGCTGACGAGCATCGACACCGCCTCGCCGAGCGTGCCCAGCCACGGGCGCAGCCGCGCCGGCCCGGTCGGCTCGTAATCGAGCGTCGCGGTGCGGAATCCGACCGAGCAGCCGAGGAGGCGGAGGTGGACGGTCTTCTGGCGGTGGCGCGTGAGGGCGTTGAGGGCCCGGCGGTTGAACAGGCGCAGGGTCGAGGCGCCGCGCACGAGATCGAACCCCGTCGCCCGCCGGAAGACGTGGTGGAACAGATTCCAGGCCATGCGCCGCGGGAGCGAGCGGCCCCGCGCGCCGGTGGTCCCGATGACGATGTCGGCGCCGCCGGCGGCCAGCGCCACCAGATCGGGGATCCGCGCCGGCGGATCGGTGGCCACCGCCATCACGACGCTCATGTCGCCGAGCGCCGAGTCGAGGCCGGCGGTGACGGCGACGTCGGGGCCGTGGCGGCGCGAGAGGCGCAGCACGCGGACGCACTCGTGGCGCGCGAGGATCGCGGCACATTCGCGGGCGCTCGCGTCGGCCGAGCCGTCGTCGACGAGGATCAGCTCGTGGTCGGCGGCCGTGGCCGCAAGGACCGCGAGGACCTCGGCAACGAACGCGTCGAGGCGCGGCGCGTCGTTGTCGACCAGGGCGACGACCGAGAGGAAGCTGGCCCGTGGAGCGGTCATGCGGCCCTCCGCAGGGAAGGGGCGGCGTCGAGCGGGATGGCGTCGAGCATGTCGAAGACGTTGTCGAGCTTCGAGGCGAGGATGCACGACAGGCCCGGCAGGCCGACGTCGTGCTCGAGGAGGATCGGGCGGCCGTCGTCGCGGTCGTTGGCGGGGAGGACCGTCTTGATCTCCCACAGGCTGTCGACCTGCCGGCACCCGGCCAGCACCGGGAGGAGGCGGATGGCGTCACGCTGCATCAGCGGAAAGCGTGACTTCGGCGCCGTCTCGGCCAGGTAGCGGTGGCCGTCGAGCAGGCCACCGGGGCCGTCGGTCCAGCTGGTGTGGGGCGTGTAGCGGACGTGGGTGAAGGAGTGGAGGCCACGCGACGGGAACGGCATCACCGAGAAGAATGGGCCGCACATCACCGTCACGCCGAGACCGCGGACCTCGTCGGGGACCTCGACGAGGGCGACTTCGGCGACCTCGTGGCGCAGAGGGATCGGGGCCACGCCGGCGGCGTCGAGGAGCAGGTTGAGCCGGGAGTAGGCGCAGGCGTAGACACGCTCGAACCGGGCGACCCCGGCGCCGTCGGGCCCGCGCGAGGCGAGCGTCACCCCGCCGCGCGGCGCACGGCCCAGCCCCGTGACCTCGGTCGCCAGCCGGACGGCGACCCCCGCCGCGGCGAGGCGCGCGTGGCAGGCGCGGCGCAGGGCGACGGCGTCGAACGCCCATTCCTCGACCGTGAACACCGCCTCGACCAGGTCGCGGTCGAAGAGCCGCGCCAGGTGCGGCGGCGCCGGGCTCACCGGCGCCCCGATCCGCCGGCAGAACCCGGCGAAGTGCCGCGCCGTGACGTGCGAGTGGCGCGCGGCGACGGCGTAGAGCATCGTGAACGAGTCGTCGATGCAGTCGGCGAACTCGGCGCGGAAGCGCGGCAGGTTGGCGCGGGAGCGCAGGCCGGTGAGCAGGCTGCGCGGGTAGTGGTAGCCGCCGTGGACGCGGGCCTGGTTGGCCAGCGACGCGCGGAGGAGGAGGTCGCCCTCGCGCTCGAAGAGGACCACGCCGGCGCCGCCGTGGGCCAGCCGCTCGGCGAGCAGGCAGCCGTAGAAGCCTCCTCCGATGACGGCGTGGGTGGCGGGCACGGGGGCGGTTCCGGCGAGGTCAGCGTGGGGGGGTGGCGGCCGCGTGGCGACCGGCGAGCCGCGCCGGGGCCGCGCGGGCGACGGCGCGCTCGACTGCGGCACGGGGGAGGAGGATCTCCCTCGGCATCGACGGATGGGCGGGAATGCCGACGAAGGCGCCGTCGACGGCCAGCTTGCCGTCAACGCCGCGCCACGCGCCGAGGGAGACGGTCCGGGCGGCCGCACGCCGGAACCAGCCGTCGTCGTCGACGATGAATTGCGAGGCGGCGACCGTCCCGGGGGGTTCCCGGCAGACCGCCAGCGCCGCCAGGCCGAACAGTGCCGCCAGCGGCAGCCGTGCCAGGAACGGCCGAGCGGCCAGGCGTGTCTGGAGATCGCTGGCGAAGGCGGCCATCAACGGCAGGCCGACGAGATACTGCGCGTAGAAGTAGCGGTCGGGGAACGTCGTCCGGTAGTCGCCGAGGTGGGCGGCCAGCTCGGGGCGCTTGAAGACCAGCGTCGCCGACGTGAGCGCCAGCAGGCCGAGGCCGCCGGCATACAGCCAGCGGTGGCGCGGGAGGCCGAAGCGCCACGTGAGCCACAGGGCCAGCGCTGCCAGCGCCACCGTGCGGTCGGTGTTGAGCCAGCGGTACACCGGCCAGGAGAGCGAGTAGAACAGGCTCCGTGCCAGGCCACATTCGATCGCCCGGTCGAACGGCATCGGCGGCGCCAGCGCGGCCCGGTCGCCGTGCGCCACTGTCGTGGGGATGCCGTTGCCGGCGAGGCAGGCGAGCACGGCGGTGGCGAGGGTCCAGACCGCCGGATCGCGGACGATCGCCAGCGCCGCGGTGCGGAGGCCGGCCCGGTCGCGGACCGGTGCGAGCCGCCGCAGCGCCGGCCAGGCGGCGACCGGCAGGAGGGCGGTGGCGATCGGGTTGGTGAGCACGCACGTGGCCAGGCCGGCGTCGATCACCGCGGCACGGGCCGGCCGGAGGTGCGTCGTGAGACGCACCCACACCAGGAGAAAGGCCACGAACAGGGCCGCGAAGCCGACGTTCATGGCGCGGCCGAGGATCTCGTAGCCACTCCACGAGCCGGAATGGATGCCCAGCGGCATCGACACCGCCAGCAGCCAGACTGCGGCCAGCGCCGCGGGACGAAGCCGGCGGCGGAGGAGGAGCACCGGCAGTGAGACGACCAGCGCGAAAGCGCAGTACGAAACGAGCGCCTGGTAGCGGGGGATCGCGAGAACGTCGTCGCCCGCCAGGTCGCACAGCCGCATCCCTCCCCAAAGCACCGCGACGTTGCCGAGGACGGCATAGTCGGGACGCGCGTGGAACGCCGTGTGCCAGAAGCCGTGGGTCACCAGGAGCGTCGTCCAGTCGCGGTCCTCGGCGAAGAACACGGGGTTGACCCACGGCCCGGGTGCACGGGCGAAGAACACGACGAATGCGGCGGCGGTCGCGGCGACGAACCGAAACGACGGTCCGCGGAGCACGTCCCAGACGTGCTCGACGACGAGGCCGGCAAACGGCGCGCCGGTACCGCACCGGAGTGGCCGAAGCGGGATCATGGTGCCGGCTCCGGGGCCGTGGCGTAGCTCAGCCGGAGGTGGAGTGCCGTCCCCAGGGGATAGACCGTGGGGGGCGTGTCGGGTGTCGGCCCGGTGATCACCGGTGTCGCGCGCCCCTCGGGCGACCTGTAGAGCGCGAGTGCCGGCGTCGGCCCACCGAGCTCGGCCGGTACGAGCAGCTTGAGGGCGTAGCGCCCGCCGCCGCTCATCGGCAGCGGCGCGAACCGGATGTCGAACCAGCCCGTCTCCCGCGCCGCGGCGAGATCGAGCGTTCCGGACGCGAGGCGGCGCTTCGCGCCCGCGGGAACGTCGGTCGCGACGATCCGCCAGATGATCTCCCCGGACGGCGGGCCCGTGGGCACCGCGCGGGCCTCGACTCGGACGCCGCAGAATCCGTCGCGGAGCGCGCACAGTGGCTGCTCGATCGTCGTGCCGGGGGCGAGCGGCAGGTCGGGGAGCGGGGTGCCGACAATCGCCAGCAGTTCGCCGTCGGGTGGCGCCCGCCCTGCCCGCCGCTCGGCCAGCGCTCCGCGCGCCTGGGCCTCGATGCCACGGAAGGCGATGCCGACCGCCGACACGAGCGCCCCCAGGCAGATGCCCCAGGCGATCGCCCGGCAGGCGAGCCAGCGGAGCCGGCGGCGGGTACGGGTGGCGGGCATGGCAGGGATTCGAAAAAAGGGAAGCGGGACGGTAGGGGGCCCGGGGGGCCGTGTCAACGTGAGTCGGGGTCAGCGAGGCAGCGGCGGATTCGCTGCGCCGGCGACCGCATAGCCCCGCGCGGCCAGGGCACGGATCAACGGCTCCCGCGGGAAGACGAACTTCTTCGGCGTGCCCTCGGGATTGGGAATGAGGACGAACCGGCCGTCGGGGTCGGGGGCGAACCGCTCGTCGACGAAGCTCCCGGCGGTCACCGCGCGCGCCGCGCGCAGTGCGAACAGCCTCCCCTCCGGCCGGAGCGTCTGCGACGGCGCGAGCCGCCACGGAGGCTCGTGGAGCACGGCCGCCACGATCCAGGCGGCGACCAGCGCCAGGGGGACGTGCCGCAACCACCGCCGGTGCAGGGCGCGCCGGGAGACGTCGGCGGCGAGGGTCACCAGGAGGGCCACGCCGACGAGGTTCTGGCCGTGGAAGTAACGGTCGGGAAAGGTGCCGTCGTAGCCCCGCAGGTGCGTGCCGAGCTCCGGCCGGAACAAGACCAGGACCGCCGCGACCAGCGCCAGCAGCGCGCCGCCGCCGAGGTACACCATCCGCCGGTGCGGCGTCGACACGCGCGCGACCAGCGCCACCACGAGCACGGTCGCGGCGAGCACGAGGCCCGTGCCCAGATGGCGGTAGACCGGCCACAGCACCGGGTAGAGCGTGCTGCGGGCGAGGGCGATCTCGACGATCCCGGCGACGTCGAGCGGTGGCACCGGCTCGCGGGGGCGGATCTTCCACGGGTTGGGAAGACCGCACAGGCCGGCGGCGGCCGCGGCGAGCAGCACGAGGCCGACGACGGCCGGATCGCGGGCGACGTCCGCTGCCGTCCGCCGCCCGCGCCACACGGCGCGGGCCTGCGGCCAGACGGCGGCGGGGAGGACGGCGGCGCAGATCGGATTGGTCGTGATGCAGGCCAGCAGGCCGAGATCGACCGCGGCGAGCCGCGCCCCGCGCGGCGCGGCGGTGGTCCGGTGCCAGACGAGGAGAAACGCGGCGTAGAGGCAGACGAAACCGGCGTTGGAGACGCGGCCGAGGATCTCGAACCCGGAGAACGTCCGGTCGTGGATCCCCAGCGGTAGGACACAGCCGGCCAGCCACAGCGCGGCGAGGAACGGGGGCGGGAGGCGGTGCCGGAGGAGGAGCACCGGGAGGGAGACCACCGCCGCGACGAACACGTAGCTCACCAGCGCGCAGCTCCGCGCGTACTCCAGGGGATCGCCACCGAAGACGAGGTGGCACCAGGCCGTCCCCGCCTCGAGGAGGAGGATGTTGCCGAGGATCGTGTAGTCGCTCTCCGGCCGGCCGTGGAACGCGGCGTGGAGGAAGCCGCGCGTGTGGACCAGCGAGCTCCACATGCCGTCCTCGGCGAACAGCTGCGGGACGACGTACGGGCGCGGTGCCCGCGCGAAGAGGACGACGACCGCGGCCGTCGTCGCCGCCAGGTAGGCGGTGAACGGATGGAGGAGCACCCGGTGGAGGTCCGATCCGAACGATCGTCCGCCATGCGCCGTCGCCGTGGGCGATGGCGGCAGGGGCTCTGTCGAGGGAGGGGGCGTCATCGGCGCGGTTCCCCCTCCGGATAGAGCAGCATCAGGTGGAGGCAGCCTGCGGCCGGGCCGCTGCCGGTGACGACGGCCGGGGGATGGGGGGTGGTGGGAGTGAACAGCGGAATCCCGAGCGCGGCCCCTGGGTCGTCCGCCGGACCGTCGATCACCAGCGACAGCCGCCGGCGGCTGCTGTCGGCGACCGGTGCGAAGGGGATCTCGAGAAACGTCCAATCGCGGGCGCGCCGTGGGTCGAGCGTTCCGGAGCGGATCACGCGCGCCGCGGAACCGTCGTCCGCGGCGGCGACGAGCCGCCAGCGGCAGTCGGCCGCCGCCGGGACGACCTTCCAGGTGGCGGTGCGCACCTGGACGCCGTCGAGTCCGTCGCGCTCGGACCGGAAGGGTTGTTCGACGCGCACGCCGCCGGCCAAGCGGACGACCTCCGCCAGTCCGACCACGTCGGCCATCGGCACCCCGGGGCGACCGAAGATGGCGTCCAGCTCGTGGCGTGCCGACCGCTCGACGAAGGCGAACGCCGCCCCGCCGGCGGCGAGGATCGTGGCGACGACGAGTGCCCACGCCGCCACGCGGCGGACGGCGCCGGCCACGCGGCACGCCGTGTGGTGGTCATCGGTCGGGCCCCGGTCGTGTCGGAAGGCGGCCACGGTCGAGCTCCAGGAGGCGCCGAATCAAAACACGATCATGAACTGCGTCTGGATCGCCGTGCCGGTGGCACCGGCGCGGTACGGATAGAGGATCGCCTGCGTGGGGCTGCGGAGGATCGACAGCGCCTCGACCGTGAACCGGCCCTGCCGCGAGCCGTTGACGTACCAATTGAGGCCGCCGCCGTACTCCTGCCCGGTGCCGAACGGCCCGGTGACCACGCTCGACCGGCCGTAGACTTCGGCGCGGCGCGGCAGGAAGCACCACGACAGGTAGCCCATCCCGCCGTGGTCGAAGACGCTCGAGCGGGTGAACGTGCCGCTGCCGGTGAAGTCGTCGAGCATCCGGAAGTAGTACTCGAACCCGAGCCCGACGCCGCGCCACTTCCAACCGGCGTCGACGCTCGACAGGTGGTAGCGGTAGGCGTCGACCTGGCTGTCGGGGCCGAGCGCCCCCGCGGCGGCCAGCGGCGTGCCGTCGGACAGCCGGACGATCGTGTTTTCAGGATTGAGGGTGGGGAGGATCTGCGCGTAGGTGCGCGCGTAGGTGCCACTGGTGCCGACGCGCACCGCCGCCTCGTCGTGGTGCTCCATGTCGCCGAAGCCGAGGCCGAACGGCGCCAGTGGTTCCCACCAGACGTTGCCGGCGAAGGCCATCGACGTGCCGCGTCGCAGCACTCCACCGGCGCTGCCGTCGATCGCGTTCCAGATGCCCGCCTGATAGTGGAACCGTTCCTCGAACAGCGCCCCGAGAGCCAGCACCCCGGGGCTGTACCCGGGGCGGAAGAAGGTGTTGGCCATGCTCCGGTCGACTCCCACGGTCCAGGAGTTGGAGTCGACCCACTCGCGCGTCCCCGGCACGATCGTCATGCCGCCGCCGAGGATCGCTTCGGGCCCGAATTTCCACCCCACCATCCCGATCGGCACGACGCCCGACTGGATGCCCGGATTGGAGGTGCCGAAGATCGCGAACGCGTACAGCAGCCGTTCGTCGACGACATGGCCGGTGAACGACAGCAGATAGCGGTTGAGGGAGAAGACGTTGAGGTTCCGCACGGGCAGCGTCGTGCCGGCGGCGTTGGTCCACTCGGTCGTGCCGCGGGCGAACTCCAGCCAGCGGAGCTGGAGAAACCCGCCGATCGCCAGCGCGAAGGGAAAGCCGCCGCTGTCCGGGGGCTCCTTGAAGAGAACGAGGCCGCGCGGTCCGGCCAGATCGGTCGCCGGGATGTAGCGCGGCCGCGGGATGCCGGCGAGGCGTGCTTCGACGGCGGCGTCGATCGCCGCCTCCAGCAACGCCTCCGCCTCGGCGTCGTCCGCCGGCAGGTCCTCGGGCGACGGCATGGCCGGCACACGCTCTGCCGCCGGGCGGCTCCCGGACCATGTCCGGGACGAAATCGCGTCGGCTTCCCGGATGCGCACGTTGTCCGCCAGCGCCGGCACCATGCTGGCGATGACCGCACCGAGGAGCGCCAGGAGGAGGGGGAGTCGCATGGCCTTCCAGTGCCGCTGGGCGGAACTGCCACCTCTCCAGCCGGCGTCAGGCCTCCACGGTGGGCGCGGCGGCGGAAGTGTTTCCGGTGCACACGCCGCGGACGTATCAGCGGGAATCGGGCCCGGAGATACCGGTCCTGCAAACTTTTCCGATTCCGAAGATTCCGCAGCCACGCAAACCGCACGAATGGGTGAGATGGGAGTTCTGGGTTATTGCTTTCTGCCGATTGCAGCTCCTTGACGGGAAGAATTCCGAACCTACACTCCATTTGATTTCCGAATGAAGCGACGCAGAATCATTTGCAATTGTGATTGACCTGTGGCGGTAGTGGTCCGGTCTGCGATGGCGGGGTCGGTTTCACCTTGAAGCGGGCTGCCGGCGGCACAGCGGGAAGTGGCACGGTGACTGAACGCGACGGTACGGAACACGCTGCCAAAGGCGCCTCAGCCGGGCCCGCTCCGGGTGTGAACCTGAAGTCGCTGAAGATCTTCTGCGACATCGTCGCCCGTCGCAGCTTTTCGCGGGCGGCCGAGGACAACGGCATCTCGCAGTCGGGGGCCAGTCAGGTCGTCGGGCAGTTGGAGAGCCGCCTCGGTGTCCAGCTCATCGAGCGCTCACGCCGGCCGCTTGTGCCCACCAAAGAGGGGCAGGTGTTCTTCGATGGCTGCCTCAAGTTGATCGCCAAATACGACGCCCTCGAGGACGAGGTGCGCAGCCTGCGGGAAGAGGTGGCGGGGCGGGTCCGTGTGGCGGCGATCTACTCCGTCGGCCTGCACCTCATGAGCCGCCACGTGCAGGAGTTCACGAGCCGTCACCCGCGGGCCAACGTCCGACTCGAGTACCTCCATCCGGAGCGGGTGCTCGAGTCGGTGGAGAACGGCCAGGCCGACATCGGCATCGTCAGCTACCCCCGCAGCACGCGTTCGCTCGAGGCCGAGCCGTGGCGGGACGAGCCGATGGTGCTCGTCTGCGCTCCCGGCCATCCGTTCGCCGATCGGGTCGAGGTGTCGCTCGGCGAGCTCGACGGCGTCGCGATGGTCGGTTTCGACGCCGACCTGGTGATCCGCCACGAGATCGACCGGGCCCTCGTCGCCCACGACGCCGCGCCCGGGGTCGTGATGGCGTTCGACAACATCGAGGCGATCAAGCGGGCGGTGGAGATCGACGCCGGCGTGTCGCTCCTCCCCGAGCCGACGATCGGGCGCGAGCTGGCCGCCGGCACGCTCGTGGCCGTTCGCCTCGCACCGCTCAAGCCGCTCCCCGGGCGTTCCGACAACCCTGCGACACCCACCGAGCTGGTGCGGCCGCTGGGCATCGTCCGCAGCCGGGGCAAGCCGCTGGCGCACACCGTGGAGCGGTTCATCGCCCTGCTTCGCGAGAACGTCGGCGACGGATTCCCTCCGCCGCGTGCCGCGCGGCGCGACGCCGACGCCGCACCCGCCGCGCGCCGCGCCGCGGCGAAGGTCGCGGCAGCCGTCCCCGGGGCCGCGGCGCCTGCCACGGCCTGATCCCCGGTGCTCCGGCCGACGCCTCTCGTCCGCCGGTGAACCGGGGGCCCCTTCCCCTCCCGCCCGACACCACGATCCGACGACCCTCCTGGCCCTGCGAGTTCGCCATGCCATCGCGTCGCCCCGCTCCGCCTCCCGCCCAGGGCCTCTACGATCCCGCCTACGAGCACGATGCCTGCGGCGTGGGGTTCGTCGTGCAGATGCACGGCCGCCGCAGCCACCAGGTGGTTCGGCAGGGGCTCGAGCTGCTCGAGAACCTCGCCCACCGCGGGGCCTGCGGCTGTGATCCGCTGACCGGCGACGGCGCCGGAATCCTCGTGCAGACACCGCACGATTTCTTCACGGCCGTCGCGCCGCAGGCCGGGATCCGGCTCCCCAAGCCGGGCGACTGGGCGGTCGGCAACGTCTTCCTGCCGCCCGATGTCGAGGAGCAGGAGAGTGCCGAGCAGCTGTTCGCCAGGCTGTGCCGCGAGGAGGGGCAGGAGCTCCTCGGGTGGCGCACCGTGCCGACCGACAATCGCCCGATCGGCGGCACCGCGCGCGACGTCGAACCGACCGTCCGCCAGGCGTTCGTCGGTCGGGGGGCGAAGACGAGCCGCGAGCACTTCGACTGGAAGCTGTATGTCGTCCGGCGCCGCTTCGAGATCGAGCTGGGGCACCTCGGGCTCGTCGGCCAGACCTTCATCTACGTCTGCTCGCTGTCGAGCAAGACGGTGATCTACAAGGGGCTGCTGCTGGCCGACCAGGTCGCGAGGTACTACCCCGACCTCTCCGACCAGCGGCTCACCAGTTGCCTGGCGCTGGTCCACCAGCGATACAGCACCAACACCTTCCCGACCTGGGATCTTGCCCACCCGTTCCGCTACATCGCCCACAACGGCGAGATCAACACGATCCGCGGCAACATCAACTGGATGCACGCCCGCGAGCGCCTCCTCGACCATCCGGTGTTCGGCCCCGACCTGGCGAAGATCACCCCGGTGGTCCGCCCCGGGGGCAGCGATTCGGCGACGCTCGACAACGTCCTCGAACTGCTCGTCCAGGCCGGACGCCCGATCGAGGAGGCGATCAGCATGCTGATCCCCGAGCCGTGGAGCGGCCATGCCGGCCTCGCCGACGACCTCAAGGCCTACTACGAGTACCAGGCCTGCCTCGTCGAGCCATGGGACGGTCCGGCGGCGATCGCGTTCACCGACGGCTCGCGGATCGGGGCGACTCTCGATCGCAACGGGCTCCGCCCCGGGCGCTGGTGGCAGATGAAGGACGGGCTCGTGGTCCTGGCGAGCGAGTCGGGCGTCCTCGACCTGCCGGCGGCGCAGGTGGTGCGCAAGGGACGGCTCCGCCCCGGGCGGATGTTCCTCGTCGACACCCGCGAGGGGCGGATCGTCGAGGACGAGGAGATCAAGCGCCGTCTGGCGACGGCCCGGCCGTGGCGCGAGTGGATCCGGTCGGGGCAGGTGCGGCTCGACGACCTGCCCGATCCCCCCGAGGCGGCGAAGCTGTCGGCCTCGCGCGCTTGCCTCGCCGGGGCGCCGGCGGCCGCCGTCGGCCCCGACGGCGATCCGCAGCCCCACGACGCCTCCGCGCCGCACGCCGTCGATCCCTGGCACGCCGCCGGCGTGGCGGGGGAGCGCGCGAGCCTCCTCGAACTGCAGCGCGCCTGTGGCTACACGCTCGAGGACCTCAAGGTGATCCTCGGGCCGATGGCCACCGACGGCGCCGAGCCGGTCGGGTCGATGGGCAACGACACGCCGCTGGCGGTGCTCTCCGACCGGCCGCAGCTCCTTGCCAACTACTTCAAGCAGTTGTTCGCGCAGGTCACCAATCCGCCCCTCGACGCGATCCGCGAGGAGATCATCACGTCGCTGGTGACGACGATCGGTGCCGAGGGGAATCTCCTCGCGACCACCCCGGAGCAGTGCCGGCTGCTGCGCCTCGAGACCCCGGTCGTGACCAACGCCCAGTGCGCGCGGATCAAGGCGCTCGACCGCCCCGGGCTGGTGGCGCGGACGCTGTCGCTGGTCTTTCCCGCGGCCGACGGCCCGGCGGGGATGCGGCGGCGGCTCGAGGAGCTGCGCGGCGAGGCGTCGGCGGCGCTGGCCGCGGGGGCGACGATCCTCGTCCTCTCCGACCGGGGCGTGGACCGCGACCGGGTGGCACTGCCGGCGCTGCTGGCGACCGGTGCGATCCACCATCACCTCGTCCGCGCGGGGACGCGCACGCGCTGCGGGCTGGTCGTCGAGACGGCGGAGGCCCGCGAAGTCCACCATTTCGCCCTCCTCACCGGATACGGCGCCGGGGCGGTCAATCCCTACCTCGCGTTCGCGACGATCGACCAGATGCAGGCCGAGGGGATGATCACCGCCGATCTCCCGCGCGAGAAACTCCACGCGCTGTTCGTCAAGGCCGCCAGCAAGGGCCTGCTCAAGGTGATGAGCAAGATGGGGATCTCGACGCAGCAGAGCTACCGCGGCGCGCAGATCTTCGAGGCGGTCGGGCTGGCGCAGGACCTGATCGACGAGTGCTTCGCCCGGACACCGAGCCGGATCGGGGGCATCGGCCTCGACGGCGTCGCCGCGGAGACGCTCCGCCGCCACGAGCATGCCTGGCCGCGGACGCTCGTCCCGCAATCCCTCGAGCTCGACGTCGGCGGCCGCTACCAGTGGCGCCGCAAGGGGGAGGCCCACATGCTCTCCCCCGACGTCGTCTCCCGGCTCCAGCAGGCGACGCAGATCAACAGCCGCGAGGAGTTCCGCCGCTACCAGCAGCTCATCGACGAGCAGCAGACGCGCCTCCTCACGCTCCGCGGGCTGCTCGATTTCGTCTGGGCCGCCGACGACCCGACCAGCGCCGGGCCGGTGCCGCTCGAGGAGGTCGAGCCGGCGCGGGAGATCGTCAAGCGCTTCGCGACCGGGGCGATGTCGTATGGATCGATCTCCAAGGAGGCCCACGAGACGCTGGCGGTGGCGATGAACCGGATCGGCGGCCGGAGCAACACCGGCGAAGGGGGCGAGGACCCGGTCCGCTACCAGCCCGATCCCACCGGCGACAGCAAGAACTCGTCGATCAAGCAGGTCGCCAGCGGCCGCTTCGGCGTCACCAGCCTGTACCTCGTCAACGCCCGCGAGCTGCAGATCAAGATGGCGCAGGGCGCGAAGCCCGGCGAGGGGGGGCAGCTCCCCGGCCACAAGGTCGACCGTGAGATCGCCCGGATCCGGCACAGCACGCCGGGGGTGGGGCTGATCTCGCCGCCGCCGCACCACGACATCTACTCGATCGAGGATCTCTCGCAGCTGATCCACGACCTCAAGAACGCCAACCGCTTCGCGCGCGTGAGCGTCAAGCTCGTCGCCGAGGTCGGGGTCGGGACCGTGGCGGCTGGGGTCTCGAAGGGGAAGGCCGACGTGGTCCTGATCTCGGGGCACGACGGCGGCACCGGCGCCAGCCCCCAGACGTCGATCATGCACGCCGGGCTCCCCTGGGAGCTGGGGCTGGCCGAGGCCCACCAGGTCCTCGTCCTCAACGATCTCCGCGGGCGGATCGTCGTCCAGACCGACGGGATGATCCGTACCGCCAAGGACGTCGTCATCGCCACGATGCTTGGCGCCGAGGAATACGGCATCGCCACCGCGTCGCTGGTGGTGCTGGGGTGCATCATGATGCGCAAGTGCCACCTCAACACCTGCCCGGTCGGGATCGCCACCCAGGATCCGGAGCTGCGCCGCCGCTTCACCGGCCAGCCGGAACACGTCGTCAACTTCTTCTTCCTCCTCGCCGAGGAGGTGCGCGAGCTGATGGCCCGGCTCGGGTTCCGCACGATCGCCGAGATGGTGGGGCGCGTCGACCGGCTCGACACGCGCGAGGCGATCGCCCACTGGAAGGCCCGCGGCCTCGATTTCTCGACGATCCTCCACAAGCCGCAGGCCCCGCCCCACGTGAAGACCTGGTGCCAGGACCGGCAGGACCACGGCCTCGAGCGCTCCCTCGACATGACGACGCTGCTCCGCGCCTGCCGTCCGGCGCTCGAGGACGGCCAGCCGGTGAAGCTCACGCTGCCGATCCGCAACGTCCACCGGACCGTCGGCACGATCATCGCCAGCGAGGTGACGCGGCGCTTCGGCGCGGCCGGGCTTCCCGAGGACACGATCGACATCACGTTCACCGGCAGCGCCGGGCAGAGCCTGCTGGCGTTCGGCTCGCCCGGGGTCACGATCCGCGTCGAGGGGGACGTCAACGACTACTGCGGGAAGGGACTCTCCGGCGGGCGGATCGTCGTCCGCCCGCCCCGCCAGGCGACGTTCCGCGCCGAGGACAACGTCATCGCCGGCAACGTCGTCCTCTACGGGGCGACCAGCGGCGAGGTCTTCATCCGCGGCATCGCCGGCGAGCGGTTCTGCGTCCGCAACAGCGGCGCCGAGGCGGTCGTCGAGGGGATCGGAGACCACGGCTGCGAGTACATGACCGGCGGGCGGGCGGTGATCCTCGGCGCCACGGGGCGCAACTTTGCCGCCGGGATGAGCGGCGGCATCGCCTACGTGTGGGACCTGACGGGTGGATTTGCGGCGCTGGTCAACCGCGAGATGGTCGAGCTGGAGCCGCTCGACCCCGGGGATCTGGAGTATCTCCGCGGCCGGATCGAGAAGCACGTCGCGCTCACCGACAGCACGCGGGGCCGCGAGATCCTCGAACGCTGGTCGAGCGAGTCGTCACGGTTCGTGAAGGTGATGCCGACCGATTACAAGCGGGCGCTGGCGGAGTTGCGCCGGCTCCAGGAACGCGAACAGGCCGAGGCACGGGCAGAGGAGGCGAAGGTCCATGGGTGAGCCACGCGGATTCATGAAGTACGAGCGCAGGGTCTCGGGCTACGCGCCGGTGCCCGAGCGCCTCCGGCACTACAACGAGTTCCTCACGATCCTGCCCCCTGAGGAGGTGCGCACGCAGGGGGCCCGCTGCATGGACTGCGGGGTGCCGTTCTGCCACACCGGCTGTCCGCTGGGGAACATCATTCCCGACTTCAACGACCTCGTGTTCCGCAACCAGTGGCACGAGGCGAGCCAGCGCCTCCACGCCACCAACAACTTCCCCGAGTTCACCGGCCGGGTCTGCCCGGCGCCGTGCGAGGCGGCCTGCGTGCTGGGCATCAACGCCGATCCGGTGGCCATCAAGCAGATCGAGATGACGATCGCCGACCGGGCGTTCGCCGAGGGGTGGATCGTGCCGCAGCCGCCGGCGGAACGCTCCGGCAAGCGCGTCGCCGTGGTCGGGAGCGGCCCGGCCGGCCTGGCGGCCGCCCAGCAACTCAACCGCGCCGGCCACCATGTCACCGTGTTCGAGCGCGCCGACCGCCCTGGCGGCCTGCTGATGTACGGGATCCCCGACTTCAAGCTCGAGAAGTGGCGCGTCTGGCGGCGGGTCGAGCAGCTCGAGGCCGAGGGAGTCGAGTTCCGCTGCTCGGTGAACGTCGGCGTCGATCTGCCGACGCAGCAGCTCGTCGAGCAGTACGACGCCCTCCTCCTCACGGGCGGCGCGACCCTCGGCCGCGATTTGCCGATCCCCGGCCGCCAGCTCGCCGGCGTCCACTACGCGATGGAGTTCCTCCCACAGCAGAACAAGCGGAACGCCGGCGACGACGTGCCGGCCCAGATCTCGGCGACCGGCAAGGACGTGATCGTGATCGGCGGCGGCGACACCGGCAGCGACTGCGACGGCACGAGCAACCGTCAGGGGGCACGGAGCCTGACGCAGTTCGAGCTCCTCCCCCAGCCGCCCGACCTCGGCAAGTATCCGCGGCGCGGCGAGCGCCCGGCGGCCACCCCCTGGCCGGCGTGGCCCTCGATCCTCCGCACCAGTTCGTCGCACGAGGAGGGCTGCCGGCGCGAGTGGGGGATCCTCACCAAGGAGTTCCTCGGCGACGACGCCGGCCGGCTCCGCGCCCTGCGCACCGTGCGGATCGAGTGGTACCAGGATCCGGCGAGCGGTCAGCAGAAGTTCCGCGAGCTGGCCGGGACCGAGGAGGAGTGGCCGTGCCAGCTGGCGCTGTTGGCGATGGGGTTCGTCGGCCCGGAGAAGCACGGGCCGATCGCCGACCTCGGCATCGAGCTCGATCCGCGCGGCAACGTCAAAGCCGGTGCCGACTTCCACACCAGCCGCCAGGGGGTGTTCGCGGCCGGCGACATGCGCCGCGGGCAGTCGCTGGTGGTGTGGGCGATCCACGAGGGGCGCGAGGCAGCGCGGTCGATCGACCTGTGGCTCACCGGTCAGACCAACCTCCCCAGCGTGTCGGCCGGTGAATTCGCCGTTCACGCCTGAGCGTGGCGGTCAACGGTCTGCGGCGATCTCGACGTCGTAGCCGCCGCGATTGTCGGCCAGGGCGCCGGGGGCGTCGTTGACGCGGAGGAACAGCGGCCCGTCGACGGCGCCACGCAGTTTTCCGCCGGCCCCGGTGGCGAGCACCTCGAAGGTGGGGCGGCGCCCCGCCTCGACGGCGCGCCACTGGGCGGCGAGCAGGCGGCCGATCGGGCGGCCGCGGTACCAGTCGAACGAGATCCCGTCGGGTTCGCTCTCGAGCGCCGTCGTGCCGGCGCTGCCGAGCCGGCAGCGGCCGGTGGCACGGAGCCGGTAGCCGCGCCCGGCAGCGAGGCTCACGCCGGCGTTCTGCCAGCCGCGGTCGGCGGCCACCGTCGCCCGGGCCGTCGCCGCCAGCGGCGGACCGGCCGTCCAGTCGATCACCATCCGCGGCAGGTCGTAGCCGTAGTCGATGTCGTCGAGGAAGGCGTCGAAGTCGCGGCCGGCGCTCCGCGCGTCGAACCCCGCCGTGGCGATGAGCCGCGCCGTGAACTCGCCGTCGAGCGCACCGCGCTCAGCCCGCGCGAATGCCCCGGCGTGGCGCGGGTGCCCCGAGAGCAGCGCCACCGCGGCCCATGCCGCGGCGTAGGCGGGGATCTCGGCGTGGAGCGCGGGGGGCAGCGCCACGACCTCCGACAGCGACGGCTGCGACGCGGTGCCGCGGAGGCGGCGCAGGGCGTCGATCCTCCCGAGCTGTTCGACGTCGGCCGCCCGCGCCGGGATCGGCGTCGGCTCGAACCGGCCGGCGACGAGGCGATGCGTGGCCAGCAGTTCGGCGATCCCCTCGGTGTACCACGGCGGTGTCGACGCCTCGCGGACCGTGGCCATGAAGGAGTGCACACCCTCGTGGAGGAGAAGATGGCGGCGGTAGGCGGGATTGGTCTGCTCGGCGAGCCAGAAGCGGTGGCCGGCCGAGAAGCCGTTGACGAAGTCGGGCACGCTGCCGTCGGGGGGCAGCAGGCCGGCGGAGCGGAAGCGTTCGCGGTCCTCCACCAGGCACCCGCAGACATGCCAGCCGGCGAGCGACTCAGGCACGAGCCCGAAGTGCCGGCACCAGGCCGGGACGGCGTCGTCGAACACGCAGGTGAGCTCGTCGATGCCGTCGCCGTCGCGCGCCGCGACGTCGGTGACGAGCGTGAGGTGGCGGCCGGCGACGACGCGGAGGCCGGCGCGTCGCGCCAGCGCCGCAAGCGGCGCCGGGTCGAACGGCTCGGCGGCCCGGCCCGCGGCCTCGAGCAGGACGAGCGCCGCGACGGCCCGGCAGGCAGCGCGGCGGGAGACCGATGGCGCGCCTCTCGCGCGCGGAAGAAGGGTCGATCGATGACTCGCCATGTTCCCCAGTTCATCCGCTTCACCGGGATGCGGCAAGGCGACCGGGGAGGTGGCCGACAAAGTCACGGTCTTCCGCCCGAACCGCCGAAACAACCCCTGCGGCGCCCCTGCCGCGCCGTGACGGAGGCCCGGCGGTGCTGTCGATGCGGAGCAAACGAGCGGGGCCTTGCAGAGCCGTGTCGCTGCCGTGGGCGGTGGCGATCGCGGTGTTCTGCGCGGCGCTCGTCCCCGCCCGGGGGGCTGACGACACGCCGGGGGCGACGGGCTCGCCGGCTGTTTCCGGAACAGGTGCCGCGGCGGCCCCCGCGCCCTACCGTTCGACCAGCGCGGTGCCGATCGGCCAGGCACCGGCCTTCGCCAGCGCGGTGATCCAGGGGGGCACGATCCCGCCGGGCTGGCAGCCACAGGCGGTGACGTGGCCGGCGATCGGCGGTGATGGACGACCGACGACGATGGTCGTCGCCCCGACGTACACGTTCACCTACGCCGTCGGACCGCCGGTGCCGATGGCGGTTCCCGTCGCCCGGCCGCAGGTCGTGGCCCGCCCGCAGGCGGTGCCCGGCTGGACCTACGCGATGCAGTCGGCTGCGCCGGCCGGCTATCAACTGCCCACGCAGGTCGCGCGCCCGGTCCCGTGGCAGTATCCCCCCGGCGCGCCGGTGCTGGCGGGGACACCGATCGTCGCCCCGGGCCCGCCGCCGGTCATGCAGCCGATGATGCCGCCGCCGATGATGGTTGCCCCGGCACCGCCGCAGCCGCTCGCGTACCCGCCGCCGATCTATGCCGGCCCGCCATCGGCGCCGCAGTCGCTGCCGGTCGCGGCGGCGCCCCCGCCGTTCATCCAGCCGGCGGCGCCCGACCAGTGGGTGCCCGGTGTGGCGGCATCCGGGGCGCCGGCCAACGTCGGCCAACCCGGCAACGCTGTCGGCCAGTCACTTGCCGCCGCGGCGCCGCCGGTGATCGCAGGAAGCGCGGCGGCGATCGCGGCGGGGCAGCCTTCCAATCCGCCCCCGCCGGTCGCGCCGCAGTCGGCGCCGCTCGTGCCGGTCGCGACCGGGCCGGCAGCCCCGGCCGGCGCCGCGCCCCGCGGCACCGTCCACGTGTGGCGCGTCGTCGGGGTCCACGACGGCGACACGATCACCTGCCTCGACGAGACCAACGTCCAGCAGAAGGTGCGCCTCGCGGAGATCGACGCTCCGGAGATCGGCCAGGACTACGGCAAGGTGTCGCGCGAGGCGCTCGCCGACCTCGTGTTCGGCAAGACCGTCCAGGTCGTCGACCAGGGCAAAGACCGCTACGGCCGTTGGATCGGCCGTGTCAGCGTCGGTGGCACCGACGTCAACCGGCAATTGGTCGCCAGCGGCAACGCCTGGCACTACGCCACCTACTCCCAAGACGCCGCGCTGGCAGGGCTCCAAGCCCAGGCCCAGGCCCAGCGGCTCGGACTGTGGGCCGAAGCCAACCCCACGCCGCCGTGGGACTACCGCCGCGCCAGCCAGCCACCGGCGACGACCTGAGGCGGAGCGGCACGACCGGCCGCCGGGCCTGCGCCCGGTTTTGGGCCAGGGCATCCCCAGGGCGCTCGGGCCGCCGGCTCAGCGCCCGCGCTGATCGCGCTTCGCCTGCTTGATCTTCACGCGTGCCGCGGCATGGCCGCTGCGGCGCGTGTCGAGCCCTTGCACCGCCAGCCGACGGGCCTTGGCGGCGGTGGCCGCGGAGCGCTGCTTCGCCCGATCGAACTGGATCGCCTGGTTACCAGCCTGGGCGCCGAGCGCGGCCCGGAGCCCGGCATTGCGGACCTTCTTCGACACCTTCCTCGAGTCTGCGGCCGGCCGGGGGGCCGGTGCGGGCGGGGCCGGTGGATTGGCGGCAGCCACGACCTTGCGGAGCGTCTGCTCGACGATGCCAGCCGCGGGTGCCGCGGCCTTCGCCGGGCGGGCGGGGAGCGTCGGCCGGGCTGCCGTCCGGCGCGAGGCCCGCGTCACGATCTTCTTGCCGCGCCCCTTCTGCCCGGCGTCGGTCTTGAGACGCACCTTGGCCGGCGTCCGTTTGGCGGTGACGGTCGTCGACAGCTCGGCGAGCCGCCGCTCGAACCGTGCCACGGCGCCATGAAACAGGTCGAGTTTCTCGCGGCTCCGGCTGGCGGCGACGTCGATCCGCGCCGCGGCGCGGCGCTTGTTGGCCCGCTGCTGGCCGCTGGTGAGAGCGTGCCATTTGTCGCGGAGGGCCCGGGCCTGCTTGGAGGCAGCGGCGACCTGCTCGTGGGTGGCTTTCGCGAGGCTCGCGCCGAGGCTCGAGTCGAAGATCCGCTGCTCGGCCGCCGTGAACAGTTCGCGGGCACGCTCGAGGACCGCTGCCGGGAGCTCACCGATCGTGTGGGCCGTGTGGGCCGCGCTCGTGGACCGCTTCGCCTTCGCCATGGACTTCTGCCTCGACGGGTGTCATCCACCGGGCCGGGACGCGACCGGGCGTTCGACAGTGCCGCGGCAGTCAGTTTCAGCGGCCACCGCCGCCACCGCTCCGCTTGGCGCGGGCTTCGTCCATCATCCGCCGGTATTCGGTTCGACGGGCCCGATCATCGGGGCTCGTGCGATTGATGCCGGCGAGCCGTCGGGCGTTCGATGCATCCTCGCTGCTCCCACGCCGGCCGCCTCCCGGAGGCCCACCGCCTCCCGGCGGACCGCCGCGCCCACTCCCGCCCGGAGGCCCACCACGGCCTGCGTTTTGCTGGCCATCGGGGCGCGGGGGGCGAGGTTGATTTCCTTCCTGCTGGCGGCGGGCCATCCACTCCTTCCGCCGGTCCTCCTCCGACTTCAACCGCCGGTCCATCTCGGCCTGCCGCTGCTGCGGCGGCAGCGCGAAGAACGAATTGGCCGCCGCCCGCTCGCGAGCCTCGATCAGCCGCATCATCTGCTCTTCACGCACCTCACGGGGAACGTCGCGCATCTTCTCGAACATCCCCCGCATGCCGTCGAACGACTCGGTGTAGGGCTTCTCGTTGCGGGCCATCTTGTCGAGGTCGGCGACCTGCTGATCGACGAGCGACTTGAACTCGGCGACGTTCTTCGGAGTCGTGAACCAGCCGAGAAAGAACCCGGCAACCCCGACGGTAGAACCGAGCAGGAGCAGCAGGAGGAGAATCCAGAACACCCAGCCCCCTTTGCCCGATCCCTTGCGTTCGGCCGCGAGCTCCCGAAGGGCACGCCGGGTGTCGGCAGCGGACACAGTGGCCATGGAAGCTCTCCTGACAGGTGCGGTGGCGGTGCCAGCCCGGGGCGCGATCGGCCGCCGGAAGGTGCCCCAACAGGGGCAAACCGGGGTGGACAGGTCGTTCTAACGGCCATTTCCCCTGCAAGGTTGCGGCGCTCAGGCTGAGAGGCGACCAAGGCCGTGAAAACCCTCGTGCGGGGTGCACAGCCGGCGACCCGCGCCGACGCGTTTGCCCCCTTTATGGGGGTCAGTCGCCGCCCCGCAGCCGCCGGTCCGCCAGTGCCCGTGCACCGAGCGCACGCGAGCTTCTCTGTGTCGACGGTTCTCTCCTGCCCCGCGGCCGGCGGGGAGGATCACGCCGGCGGTACCGAGCCCGGTTCGGCGCCAGCATGGCCTGGGGCCCGGTGATCGGCTCGGTGGCGACCGCAGAGGCGGGGAATCGAGCCTGCTACCGAGGGGTATACTCGCCGCCGCGACTGCCGCTGACGGCATCCGGGGCCACTCCCATGGCAGAAGACATTGCCCGATCGTCGCTGTCGATCGCCGACCTGGAACGACACCACGGCATCCCGGCAGACACCTACTGCGGTCTCACCGCCGACGACATGAGCCGGGCGATCGTCGCCTACCACGGCAGCCCGCGGGAGCCGGGCGCACCGGTCGGCTACTGGCCGATCGGCTCCCCCGAAACGCGTCTGGCCCGGCTGCGCGACGAGTTTGGCCCCGAGGCGGACATCGAACGGATCCTGCTGCTCGAGCAGTTCTTCGGGGCGCGCGTGAGCCGGGCACTGAACCTCGACTGGATGCTGCCCGACGCCGAGTTCGACCGTGCGGTGGCCGACGGCCTGCGGCGGTCGTTTCCCGAGCTCAGCGAGGACGCCCGGACGGTGATCGCCGGCAATTACTCGTACAGCCACGCGAAATGACGCGGCCGCCGTCGTTGGCGCCGGCGTGTCGCCGGGATGCGGCACACCCCCTCGGTCGTCGGCGGAGAGCGATCGCATGAACCGATCCGAGTGCGAAGCCCTCGACCGGGACGATCCGCTCGCCCCGAAGCGCGGTGCCTTCGCCATTCCCGCGGGGCTGATCTACCTCGACGGCAATTCGCTCGGGGTGCTTCCGGCCCACGTGCCGGGGCGCGTGCGCGAGGTGGTGGAGACGCAGTGGGGCGGATCGCTGATCCGATCGTGGAACGAGCACGGCTGGCTGACGCTGCCGCGCCGGGTGGGCGATCGGATCGCGCGGCTGATCGGCGCGCCGGCCGGGAGCGTCGTCGCGGGCGACACGATCTCGGTCAATCTCTTCAAGCTCCTCGGCGCCGCCGCGCAACTCGCCGGCCCGCGTCGCGTCATCCTCTCTGACGACGGAAATTTTCCCTCCGATCTGTACGTCGCCCAGGGCTTCCGCGACCTCGTCGACGACGGTTACACGCTCGAGATCGTCGCTCCGGAGGAGGTCGCGGACGCGATCGACGAGCGCGTCGCCTTCACGATGCTCACGGAGGTCGATTACCGCACGGCGCGCCGCCACGACATGCGGGCCGTGACGGCCAAGGCCCATGCCCGGGGCGCGCGGGTGATCTGGGATCTCGCCCATTCGGCCGGGGCGATCCCGGTCGACCTCGCCGCCGCGGGGGCCGATTTCGCCGTCGGGTGCACCTACAAATACCTCAACGGCGGACCGGGCTCCCCCGCCTTCCTCTACGTCCGCCCCGATCTCCAGGACCTCGTGCGGCCGCCGCTCACCGGCTGGTGGGGCCACGCCGAACCGTTCGCCTTCACGCCGGACTACCGGCCCGCGCCGGGGATCGACCGCTTCCAGTGCGGCACGCAGCCGATCCTCTCGATGGCGGCCCTCGATGCGGCGCTCGACGTGTGGGATGGCATCGTGATGCGTGACGTGCGCGAGAAGTCACTCGCCCTGTGCAGCCTGTTCATCGATCTCATCGAGGAGCGCTGCGCCCGCCACGGCGTCACGGTGACCGGCCCGCGCGAGACAGCCGCGCGGGGGTCGCACGTGTCGCTCCGCCACCCCCAGGGCCATGCGGTGATGCAGGCGCTGATCGCCTCCGGTGTCGTCGGCGATTTTCGCGCCCCCGACATGATGCGTTTCGGCTTCGCCCCGCTGTACACCCGATTCACCGACGCGTTCGACGCCGTGGCGGTCATGGCGGGGATCCTCGACACGCGCCGGTGGGACGAGCCTCGATTTCAATCGCGGAGGGCCGTCACGTGATCATCGACATCACCCAGCCGCTGGCGCCCGGCATGGCGGTGTTTCCCGGCGATGCCCCCTACGCCGAAGACTGGACGTGCCGGATCGGCGCGACGTCGCCGGTCAACGTCGCGCGCGTGGCATTCTCCGTCCACTGCGGGACCCATGCCGACGCACCGCTGCACTACGACGCCCAGGGCACCGCGGCGGCGGGCCTGGATCTCGCGCCGTTCATCGGCCCATGCCGCGTGATCGACGCGCGGGGGCCGGGCCCGCTGTGCGAGCCCGGCGCGATCGCGGCCGCCCTGGAGGGAGCGCCGTCGCGGATCCTCCTGCGGCTGATGGACCGGCTCGACCCGCTCGTCTGGCCGACCGGGTTCCGGGCGCTGGCCCCGGAGACGATCGCGCTGTTGGCGTCGTGCGGCGTGGTCCTCGTGGGTGTCGACACGCCATCGGTCGATCCCGAGACCTCGAAGTCGCTTCCCGCCCATCACGCCTGCTGCCGGGCCGAAATGCGGATCCTCGAGAATCTCGTCCTCGCGCATGTGGAGCCTGACGACTACGAGCTGGTGGCGCTGCCCCTGAAGTTCACGAACCTCGATGCCAGCCCGGTGCGGGCGGTGCTGCGGCGCGGATGAGGTAGCACCCCCTTCTGAAAATCGCGGGTGGCAGAGGTCGGGCATCCGGCTCCGATGGTGAGGGAAGCCCGTTCAGCCTCCCGATCCTCACGGATCTCGGAGCGCGGGGCGTGAGCCCGTTGGTTGCCAACGCGCTCGGATCGGCTATGATTTTGAGTAATCAAAAAAATTATTTTTGATCACAAAAAAAGCTGTTCCGCGAGGGTGCTGCGATGGCCGACCGCGAAGCCGGTTCTCGGGGAGCCCCGGGAGTTTTCCAAGGTCACTCGGCACGCGGCGGGTTCACGCTCGTCGAGTTACTCGTCGTGATCGCGATCATCGGCACGCTCGTCGGCCTCCTCCTTCCGGCGGTGCAGGGCGCGCGAGAGGCGGCGCGACGGGTGAGCTGCGGCAACAACCTTCGTCAACTCTCGCTGGCACTGGCCAACCATGAATCGGCGCGGCGGCGATTTCCCGCCGGGTATGTCAGTGGCACGGCGCGAACGCCGGTCGATCCCGCCACGCGCGACCGCCCACCGGGAACCGGCTGGGGGCTTCTCGCGGCCCCGTATCTCGAGGAGGGGGCGCTGGCCGCCGCGTACCGCGCCGACGTGGGAGAGGGGATCGCCGATCCGGTCAACCGCGCCGTCGTTTCCGCCTCACCGGCGCTGTTCCGCTGCCCGTCCGACAGCGGACCGCTGGGTCCGTTCGCCGCGCTCGACGCGGCAAGGCGTCCGCATGCCTCCGGGGCCCTCCTCGGCCGGTCGAGCTACGTCGGCAACGCCGGGCATGCCGAGCCCTGGTCGGCCCCGCTCGACGACTGGGCCCCCCTGGCCAACGGACCGCTGTACCGCAATTCGTGGACGCGCGTCGCCGACATCACCGACGGCACCGCGCGGACCGTGCTCCTCGGAGAACACACGTCGCGACTGTCCCAGAAGGCATGGGCGGGAACGGTGGTCGGCGCGGCCAGTGTTCCCGGCGACGGATTCCGCTTCGGCGGGGGGACGATCGCCGCGACCGAGGCCGACGCGGCGGCGACGCTGCTGCTGGTCCACAGCGGTCCGGCTCCGACCGAGCCGGGGGTGATCCATCCGCCCAACGATCGAGCCGCCCACGTTTGCCAGATGTATGCCGAACATCCGGGCGGGTGCAACGTGGTGTTCGTCGACGGTGGCGTGCGGTTCGTCGCCGACACGATCGACAAGGGGGCGTGGGCGGCCCTGTCGAGCATGAACGGAGGTGAGTCCGCCGCCACCGTGGACTGAATCGGGGTGGCCGCGAAAAAACCCGATCATCGCCGCTGCCGGCGGAGTCGACTCTCCCGCTCTGAGCAGGCCAAACCGGCTGAATCCGCCCTGGGTCACGGGTGTTCGCGGAGGAACGGCTGGCATGACCAGGCGGTGAGCGATCGCCACAGCCATTCGGCCGGACCGAGTCGGAACCGCGCGAGCCACCATGGGCTCCAGGCGAGCTGCAACGTCCAGATCACGACCGCGATGACGACGAGCCCAGTCCTCGGCACCGTGCCGGCCAGCGCCAGACCGTGGCCAAAGAACAGCAGCGAGCAGATCAGCGACTGGGAGAGGTAATTCGACAGCGCCATCGCCCCCACGGCCTCGAGGCGTGGCCCCAAGGAACCGAACGCCCCGCCGCGCCAGGCCCAGAGGATGGCCCCGGCATGAGCGCAGACCAGCGCCAGCGTTGCCACCAGCTCGAGTGGCACGACCACGCGGAGGTACGTCGCGAACGCCACGCCGCCGCGCAGTGAGACCATCACCGCGGCCCAGGCCAGTGGCACGCCGATGGCGTAGCCGGGCACCGCCCAGCGTCGATACGCGGCGGCGCTCCATTCCCCGCCGAGGAATCCGTTCTTCACGAGCGCCATCCCGAGGATCATCGGGGTTCCCCAGAGGACGATCCCGAACAGCAACTCCCCCGCCTGCGCCCCGATCATGCTCGTGAACCGCTCGACGATCCCCGCGGCATAGCCTTGGTTTTGCCTCCGGCGGATCGCGAGCGTCGTGAGCTCAGGCCGCTGGCGGTCGTGTCGTTGGGCGGTGAATTGACGGTGGAAGTCGAGAACGAACTCGTCGACCTTGGACAGATCGTCGTCGCCCGGCGCGAAGGCGTCGGCGCCGCGATCGGCGGCATCGGCACGGGCGACCATCTCCACGAGGCGCGCCTCGACCGCCGCGCCGCGGCGATCGACCCACCCGATCGCCGGTACCAGAAACCATGCGATCACGACGTGGGCCGCGACGAGCCCCAGGGCGACGGCAGCCAGCGCCCGGGCGGCGAGGTTTCGCAGCGGGTACAGCCACAGCCCGGCGGCCGCGTAGCCGAGGAGAATGTCACCCTCCCAAAGGAGATAACAGTGCGCGGCGCCGATCACGGCCAGCCAGAACATCCGCCGGTAGTGCCACCGTCCGGCCCGCGCCCCCCGCGCGGCGACGGCGGCGGTGGAGAGGACGACACCGGCACCGAACAGCATCGACAGCAACCCGCGCATTTTGTTGGCAACGAAGATCTCAGCGAGGACGAATTCGACCCGGTCGGCATCGGTGGAGACGGCGCCGAAGCGGATCTCCCCGGTGGGAAACCGCGGCTGCTCACGCTGCCGCGCCAGGCGCCGCCGCTCGCGCTCGACCCACGACATGCCTTCATCGTCACGGGCCACGCGGGCGTCGACCTCGTCCGGGTCGTCGACGGGGCCGATGCTGTCGAGGGCGTAGTACGGCGCGGCGACGCGAAAGTAGGCGTCACCCGGCCATCCGAAGTCGACGATGTTCATCAGCAGGATGCCGCAGACCGCGACACCGCGGAGCAGGTCGAGAGGGGCGAGCCGCCGTGGCGTCGCGGCGGGATCGCCGTCGGCCGGCGGCGGGCGAACGCCCGGAGGACTCGGGCCGCCCGTCGCGGCGGTGTCGACGGCATTGCAGGCGTCACGGCCCATCGCGCCCCCCTCAGCGACCGCTTGCCGTTCGGACGCGGCTGACAGAGCAGGATCGTCCCGAGCCAGCCACCGCGGCGATGCGGTCCTGCGCGGCTGTGCACGCCACGAAACCTCGAACCCTTGCAGGCAGGCCGCAGAGGCCCTGCAGAAAAGCGGGCGAAGGGACTCGAACCCTCGACATCCAGCTTGGGAAGCTAGCGCTCTACCAACTGAGCTACGCCCGCGAGACTTTACCTGCCGCGATTCTATCAGCCGTGGCGCGATGTCCACCGGGAAGGCAGGCCGCCGCTGAAAGCCACGTTCCGCGCCCCCGCGCGATCCCGCCACCCCTCGGCCACGTATTCCTCCGGGCCCGAATCGGGCTGCTACCACCGGAATGTACGATGAGGGTTGCCGCGGATCCCGGGAGGCAACGCCCCGGTGCGCCGCGATCGGCCCGCCAGGAGCAGCGCCCCATGACCGATCCCGTCGCCCCCCAACCCCAGGCCCCCACAGGGGCCGCGCCGAGCGGCGGTGCGGCACATCGGCCGGCGCCCGCCCGGGGAAAATTCCGCCGCGTCGGCCAGATCGCCCTCCTTCTGGCCGGTATCGCGATGGTGGCGCTGGGCGTCGCCCCGTGGTTGCTCGGCCAGCCGGCGCGGCTTTCGGCGCTCGTCGCCCGGGCGCTGCCGGCGTTGCGGGCCGACGTCACGTTCGGTCGTGTGCGGCTCGGTTGGCTGGTGCCGCCGGTGTTTGAAAACGTGCGCGTCGAGCCCCGCGACGGCTCGCGCGCCCCGCTTTCGATCGAACGGATCGAGGGGAGCTACGGCCTGGCGGCGATGCTGTTCACCGGCGGTGACCTGGGGCGGTTCCACGTCTCCGGGGCCGAGCTCGACGTCGTCTTCGATGCCGACCGCGAGTCGAATCTGTCGCGCGTCGTCGCCGCCGCGCCCGCGGCAGCCGGGCCCGTCGCGCCCGGGGGACCGCAGCGGTCCCCCGTCCACCTCCGGCTCGACTTCGACGACGCCGTCGTCAAGGTGTCGGGGCCGTGGGCCGAGGGGGTGTGGACGAGCAGCCCGATCGATTTCCAGGCCGGCATCGAACGGGCGCCGAACGCCGCCCACAGCGACCTCGTCCTCGGGCGGACGCGGCTCCTCGACGACTCGCGCCTCGACCCGAATGTCGCCCAGGGCGTGCTTGCCTACGTGGCCCCGATCCTCGCCGACACGACGCGCACCGCCGGCCGCTTTTCGCTCCAGGTCGACGAGGTGCGCCTCCCGCTCGGCGCCGCCGAGGAGGGCACGCTGTCGGGGGAGCTGACGATGCACGCGGTCGATCTCGGCCCCGGCCCGTTGGTGACCGACATCCTCGCCGCCCTCCCGGGCAAGCTCGACGCCCCGCCGGCGATCCGCATCGCCGACGACTCGCGGATCGCGTTCCGGATGGCAGACCGGAAGGTGTGGCACGCGGGCCTGCGCTTCGGCGTGCCGCTGCCGGGCCCGGCGCGGCGACTCGACATCACCTCCGCGGGAAGCGTCGCGCTCGACGACGGCGCACTCGACCTGAAGCTGTCGCTGCCGCTGCCCGAGCAGCTCCCCGCCGATCGGCCGCTCCTTTCGGCAGTGGCGGGCAAGACCGTCTCGCTCGGCGTCGGCGGCGAACTGGGGACGCCGAAGGTCAATTTCGACGGGTCGCTCCGTCGCTTCGCGGGCGACGTCGTCGTCGATCTCATCGATCGGGTCGCCGGGCAGGGCCGCGTGCGTGGCCAGGGGCCGCTCCTTCCGGCTCCCACGCCCGCGGGCGCTGCCACCGCGCGAACCGTTCCGCCACCGCCGGCCCCGGGGTGGTCGGGACCGCGCGACGATGCGGATGCCACCGCAGCAGGCGAGCCGGGCCGATTGCCCACCGGCGAAGACGTCGAGCCGCTGGCGTTGCCGGCCCCGCGGAGCGGCGGCGGGGCGGCGACGCCCCCCCCGCCGCGGCCGCAGTGGAACGGCCCCGGCGATGCCGCGGCCGCGGGAAGCACGGCGGGACAACCGCGGCCGTCGGGCACTGCCGACCGGCTCGACCAACTCAAGGACCGACTCCCGCCGGAGGTCGCCGGTAATCCGTCGACCGACAAGCTCATCGACCTCGTCGGAGGTGTGATCGACGAGCTGGCCCGCCGCCGCGCCGAACGAGCGGCCGCCGAGGCGGCGGTGCCGGCGGGAACCGAGCCGGCCCCGGCCGCGCAACCGCGCCGTGGCCGGCTGCTGCGGAGGTTCCTCGGTCCGCAGGCCCCGCCCACGCCGCCATCCTCCGCGCCGTGAGCGACGCGCGGTCGCTGTGCGGCAGGGCATGAAAAAAGCCGGACCACCCCTGCGGATGGCCCGGCTCTTGTTGTCGCCAGCCTGTCCGCCGTCGCCCGCTCGGGCGTGACGGAAAAGAGGCGTCCGGGATCAGGTCGAGGCCGGAGCGGCGGGGGCCGCCGGGGCAGCGGGGGCCTCGGTCGGAACGCCGTCGGTGATGATGCTCGAGCCGCTCTCGATGACGGCGCCCTCGCCGGTCGAGATCACCGACTCACCGCTGCAGCCGCCGCCGGCACAGCCACCGCTGATCACGCCACCCTCGCTGCTGATCGTCTCGCCGCCGCAGCCGCTGCAGCCGGAGGAGATCGTCTCGCCGCCGCAACCGCTGCTGCAGCCAGTGCTGATCGCCTCGCCGCCGCAAGCACTGCCGCAGCTGGCCGGAGCGGGAGCAGCCGCACCGTGGCACTTGGCCTTCCGCGAGTGCAGCTTCGACAGCAGACCGCCGCCATGGCAGCCCGACGAGGCCGCCGAGCTGGCACCGTGGCACTTCTTGGAGTGCAGCTTGGAGAGCAGGCCGCCACCGTGGCAGCCGCCACGCCCATGGCACCCGTGACCAGCGACCGCACCCGAATCGCCACCAACCAGGGCGATCGCGACCAACGCCGCGAACATCGCCACACCGTATCCGACGAACCGCTTCATCTGTTGTCTCCAGACAAGGAACGAAAGCACCCACGGTCATCCGGCTTTTCCCGGACCACGAGGATCCGGGACCGCCGCCGGACCAAAGCCCCGAGCAACCCGTTGCTCGGCAGAGCCGCAGGCACGATCGCGTGTCTCCGACGGTCGCCACCGCCGGCCATTCGCTGGTGCGAGTGGCCGCCGTTGGGTTTGTCGGTTAGCGAAAAAATCCCGCCTGGGCAATTTGGGCAAGCTGTAAGGCTAGCAGGCCCCCCGCGCGTGTCAAGAACGCGCATCCCCCTCTAGGGAACGAGAAGAACGAGGCAACTCCCGCAGAAAACGGGTGCCGTGAGGGGCGGTTCCCATCCCGTGAGGGCGGTCGGGCGCCCCGGGAGGAGCTCCGCCGTCGCCTCCACGGGCAGGCGGAGCTGTCACTTCACCGGCACGGTGCCGGCGGGAGCCCGTGCGGTGCGGTCCCCCTCGCCCTGGGCGGAGGCGGTGGCGCGGCGCTGGAGCTCCTCGGCGACCAGCTCCTGCTTGGCCACCATGTCGTCGGGGTCCTCGAAATTCAAAAGCAGCGGTGGCATGTCGGGAAACACCTTCATCGCCATCCCGACCACGCGCCAGCCCTCCGGATCGAGACGGACGACCCAGACCACTTCCTCGCTGCTCTTGAATCCCTCTTCGTCGGTGTCGGTCCAGGTCGTGGCGACGTGCACGAGATCGCCGGCGTCGCCGACCATTTCCGACTCGCTCACGGAGTAGGTCGCCGACGGCTTGACGGGGGGGGCGACCATCATCCCGAGCTCTTCGGTGCGGGCCTTGGCGACTTTGCTCAGTTGGGCAGAGGCCGCGTCGTTGTCGCCGCGCTTGATCGCCTCGAGAAACGTCACGACCGCCTGCTTCGCCGGCTCGGTGGCGGCGCCCGATGCGCCCGTGGCCGGAGCCGGTCCCGACGCCGAGGAGCATCCGGTGACCGTGAGCGCGGCCACGGCCGCACACCCGGCCACGAAGCTGACCAGCCACAGCGACCATTGGCCACGGGTGACGGCACGGGACGACGAGTCGGTCGCGGATTGCATGCGCGAGCCTCCGGAAAAGCCGAATGGAATTGGCGAGCTGGCTGTCCGTGGACAAAGCCCTCTGAGGCCAGTGTCCACTCAGGCGACCGCGGGAAACACCGAGGGTTTGCCGGGTCGCCGTCGGCCGCATCCGGCGGCCGATCACTTTTTCCACGGGTTGCTGAGGGGCGATCGGGGCGGGAAGAGTGACCGCTGACCGGCAACGGGTCAAGGTCAATCGGGCGACTCTCCCGCCCTGCGGCCGGCGGTTGGTAAGGTGGGAAAGACGGCAGGACGGGCGTGGGGCGTCTGGGCCGGTGCACGTGGCGAGGCCCGCGGAGGCGACGATGACGACGGGACGGCGGGGCGGTGGAGCGGCGGCGACGATCGTCGTGCTGACGGCGCTGGTTGCCGCGGGCCGGTGCGCTGTCGAGCACGGCGCCCTGGCGGCGCCCCCGCCCGCTGAGCGACTCCGGGCGCGGCCCCCGGAACGCTGGCCGCCCCTGGTGCAGTCGACGTTCTTCGACGACGCGTTCGCGACGCTCGAGGGACAGCGCCCCGACTTCGCGGCGCTCGGAGGCCGGCCCGCGTCCACGGCGGTGCAACCGGAAGGGGGGAATCCGCCGGCCGGGGACGGCTTCCGCTGGTCGGCGCTGGTGTCGGCGGAAACCCTCGCCGACGAGGTGAAGGACCAGAAGGGGATCGTCGAGGAGGCAATCGGGTCGGCGACGACCTTCAAGGGGGGAGGCTACGAGCGGGCGCGGGTGGCGTTTTCGTCGATCGCGCTGGTGTACGGCGTGATCGCCGCCTACGACGGCGACATCCGCTGGAAGAAGGAGGCGGCCGCAGCCCGTGATCTGTTCGGCCGCGTCGGCTTCAATTGCAAGGTCGGGACAGACCAGTCGTTCGCCGAGGCGAAGGCGCGGGGCGCCGACCTCGGCACGCTGCTCGAGGGAAACGGCCTGGCGTCGCGCCCCGACCGCGATCCCGACGCCGGCGACCCGCCGTGGAGCCAGATCGCCGCCCGGCCGGCGCTGATGAACCGCCTCGCGCAGGTCGATGCCGTCGCCGCCGCCGCCACCGGATCGCGGACGGTGTTCAAGGAGCAGCTCGCGCAGTTGGTCCACGAAGTGGAGATCGCGGCGGTGATCGCCGAGGCCATCCAGCGCCCCGATTACGAATACCACGATGACGAAACCTACCGCGGCTATGCCGCCGCGATGCGGGCCGCCGCCGAAGCCGCCCGCGTTGCCGCCGGCCGCGACGATTACGACGGCTTCAGAACGGCCGTGGGCAGCCTGAAGAAATCGTGCGACACCTGCCACGACGCCTACCGGAGCTGACCGGACCGGCGCCGAGACGCGAGCGGGCGCTTGACGGGAACGCGTTCGGGTTGCGTCAGCGGCTCGCGGGGCTACGCTGATCCGCCCGGTCCCCACATCCCTCGGTTCGGGCGGAGGGACGGTGCCGGTTTCCGGTAGAGTGGGGGGGTCAACGGCCGGTTTCGATCGCGCTCCGTCGGCAGTTGCACGGAGCGCATCATTCAATCAATGGAATCCAGCATGGCAGCGCGCAAGGCGGCACCGCGGCCCGAGTCCGACTCCGAGTCCGAGTCCGAGTCCGAGTCCGACGAGGGGCCGGCCGGCCCGATCGAAATCGCGATCCTCGGCGACCTCGGCAACCACGAGGGGGAGATCACCGGCAGCCTGATGGGAATCGAGCCCGGCGGCGAATGCATCGTCTACTTCGATTCGCCCGGGGGCAGTCCGTACTGCGCGATGTCGCTGGTGTCGCTGATCAAGCTGCGGGGCATCGAGGCCACCGGGATCGTGACCGGCGAGTGTTCGTCGGCGGCACTGTGGCCGTTCGCGGCCTGCAGCCGCCGCGTGGTCACGCCCTACAGCGTGTTCCTGTTCCACCCGATGAAGTGGCAGAGCGAGGAACACATCGGGATCACCGAGGCGGCGGAATGGTCGCGGCATTTCGGCCAGCTCGAGAAGGAGATGGACGTCCTTCTCTGCGAGCTGTTTGGCACCGCGGTCGACCTGATCACCGAGTGGATCTGCACCCACCGCTACGTGACCGGCCGTGAGATGGTGAAGGCGGGCCTGGCCGAGATGGTCCCCCTCGCGCCCCTGCCCGGACTGGTGCCGGAACGCCAGCCCAGCCCGCACAAGGGGCGCTGAGCGGCCCCGGCGACGGGGTGACAGCGGCCTGCGGGGCCCCCGGCTGCCGATCGCGGCTATCATGGGGGGCGTGCGGGGGCCGCTTCGCGGCCCAGCGCTGCACCCCGTCGAGGAATTCGTCATGCGCCCCAGTCGTCTGCCGAGTGTCGCCGCCGTCGTCGCCCTGGCCGTGGTCCCGGTCGCGGCACTGGCCCAGGATGGCCAGCGTGCCTTCCGCATCGGCGACGGTGCCTTTTCGCTCGAGGCCCCGGCCGGTTGGACACGGGTCCAGCCCAAGTCGACGATCGTCGAGACCGAGTTCGCGATCCCGTCGGAGGGAGACGCCCCTGCCGGGCGGATGACGGTAATGGGCGCCGGCGGCAGCGTGCAGGCCAACATCGACCGTTGGTACGGGCAGTTCACGCAGCCCGACGGCAGCGCCACCAAGGACAAGGCGGTCACCAAGACGGTGAAGATCGCCCAGTGCACGGTGACGATGGTCGACGTCGCCGGCACCTACAAGGACGCCCCGGCCGGGCCGTTCGCCGGCGGCAAGGCGGTCGACCGTGCCGGCTACCGGATGCTCGCGGCGATCGTCGAGACCCCGGCCGCCGGCATCTACTTCCTCAAGTTCTATGGCCCTGCGGCCACCGTCTCGAAGCACGCCGACGGCTTCCGGGCGATGGTCGAGGGGCTCGTCCCGGCGGCCCGGTGACCAGCCACGATGCGCATCCAGGAATTCCTCGAACACCACGGTATCGGCGGCAATCCGTTCGCCGAGGAAGACGCCCAGAACGACACCGTCTTCAAGCGGACCTGCCTCGAGTCGACGTTCCACCCGGCGTGGGACAAGGTCTACGGTGATCCCGACGACCCGAGCACGGCGATCGTGTTCGGGGAGAAGGGCTCCGGGAAGACGGCGCTCAAGCTGCAGATGGTGCGGCAGTTCGAGCGCCACGCCGCCGACCATCCCGACCGGAAGACGTTCGTCGTCGTGTACGACGACTTCAATCCGTTCCTCGACCGGTTCATCGGCCGCGTCGGGCCGCGGCGACCGGTCGAGAAGGTGCTCGCCCACTGGAAGCTGTGGGACCACATCGACGCCATCCTCACGCTGGCGACGACGCAACTGGTGTCGCAGCTGCTCGATGGCGGCCGCGGCAAGCCGCGCCTCGGGCCGGCCCGGGCCCGCGATCTGGCGCTCCTCGCCGCCTGCTACGACCAGTCGACCGGAGAGACGTTTCCCTCGCGCTGGGCGCGGTTGCGGCGGCTGGTGGGGTACCGGACGTGGCGGGCGACCTGGCCCTGGTGGCTGGGCATCATCGTGCTGACGGTGTTTCTCGGAGCGCTGGCCGTGTCGCTCACCAGGGGAGCCGGCTGGGGTGGGATCGTCCCGTCGGGAGCACCGTGGTGGGTGCCGGTGGCCGTGGTGCTCATCGCCTGGGGGCCGTGGGTCTGGCAGCGGGCACGGGCCTGGTGGACCGCCCGCACGGTGGTCGGCAGCATGCGGACCGGGAACCGCACCGTCGGCCAGCTGACGCAAGCCCTGGCGCGGATGCCGACGGTGGACCTGGCGGGGCAGCCGCTGCCGCGGCATGCCCGCAGCGACGACCGCTATGAACTGCTGGCGAAGTTCCAGGGGATCCTCACGAGCCTCGGCTACGGCGGGATGGTGGTGATCGTCGACCGGGTCGACGAGCCGCACGCCATCAACGGCCAGGCCGACCGGATGCGGCAACTGGTCTGGCCGTTGCTCGACAACAAGTTCCTCAAGTCGCCGGGGCTGGGCTTCAAGCTCCTCCTCCCCGACGAGCTGTATCGGTTCATCGAGCGCGAGGACGAGCAGTTCAACCAGCGTGCCAGGCTCGACAAGCAAAACCTCGTGCCCAACCTGGAGTGGACCGGCGAGACGCTCTACGACATCGCCTCGCAGCGGGTGAAGGCGGCGAGCACGGGCTCGCCCCCGGCGACGCTCGCCCAGCTGTTCGACCCGGCCGTCGACCAGCGCCGCCTGATCGACGGCCTGCGGACGCTGCGCGTGCCGCGGCACTTGTTCAAGTTCCTCCACCGGCTGTGCGTCGCCCACTGCCACTCGCACACCTCCGAGCAGCCGGTGTGGACGATCCCGCTGGAGCGCTTCGAGAAGGAACTGGCGGTGTTCCGGCGCGACCAGGAAGCGTTCGACCGGGGGCTCGCCCCGCGCTGATGGACGCCGACCTGCACACGCTGGCCGTCGGCCGCGATGCGATGGCCTGCCGGTTCGAAGCGGTGTTCAACGCCGGTGAGCCGGACGATGCGACGCAGCGCGGGATCGATGCCCTGGAGGTCGTCGAGGCACTCGAAGCGCGGCTCACGATCCACCGCCCGGGAGGAGAGTTGTCGCGGCTCAATGCCGCCGCCGCCGGAGGCTGGCAGCCGGTCGCCGACGATCTGTTCGCGTTGTTGGAGCGCGCCGACGAATTGTGGCGGCTGACCGACGGTGCGTTCGACATGGCGACCGGGGCGCTGTCGCGCTGTTGGGGCTTTCTCCGCCGCAGCGGCCGCACGCCCGCGGCCGAGGAACTCGCCGCCGCGCTGGCGGTATCGGGGTGGGGGCGGGTCGAACTCGACCGCGCTGGCCGTCGGATCCGCTTCACCACCCCCGGGGTGGAGCTCAATCCGGGCGCGATCGGCAAGGGGTATGCCCTCGACCGTGCCGCCGTGGCCCTCGCCGGCGTGCCGAGCTTCCTCCTCCACGGCGGATCGAGCAGTGTCGTGGCGCGGGGCGTGCAGGGCCCGGCCCTTCCCGGGCGGCGCGGCTGGCGGGTCGGCGTGCGCCATCCGCTCCGCCCGCAGACGCGCCTCGCGACACTCACGCTCGTCGACCGGGCGCTGGGCACGAGCGGTTCGGGAACGCAGTTCTTCATCGACCGCGGCCGCCGCCTCGGCCACATCCTCGATCCGCGGTCCGGGTCGCCGGCCGAGGGGGTGCTGTCGGCGACCGTCCTCGCGCCGAGTGCGGCCGACGCCGACGCCCTGGCGACGGCGGCCTACGTGCTCGGCCCAGCGGGACTCGACCGGATCGCGCCGCCCGGCGGCGCCGTCGCGGCGTTGGTCGCGGTGCCGGCGCGCACGGCCGGTGGCGTGCGGGTCGTGACCGCGAATCTGCCTGACAAAGCAGTCGAATGGAGCACCGAGCCGGGGTTGGAGATCATCCGTGCCTCCTGATCCCGGGGTGGATCGCTGCTGCCCGGCGCGTTGCGCCGGGGTAGACTCGTGTCGAGGCCAGGATGGTCCGGCCGCCGCTCCCCGCCGCCTGTCACGCTGCCGCACATGATCGAGTGGGTCGAGCGGGGTTCCTACCTCGGCATCGTGTTGTTCCTGACCCTGACCGGGATCGGGCTCCCCGTTCCCGAGGAAGTGCCGATCGTCGCCGCCGGCGTCGCCAGCCGCGCCGGGGCGATCCACTGGTATTACGCCCTCCCCGCCTGCCTCATCGGGGCGTTGCTCGGCGACAGCCTGATGTACGCGATCGGCCGGTTTTTCGGGGCCCGGATCCTCAAGGAACACCCCTGGTGGTCGGGATTCCTCACGCCGCAGCGCGAACGGACGATCGAGGACCTCATCCAGCGGCACGGCATCAAGGCATTTTTCGTGGCCCGGTTCCTCGTCGGGCTGCGCAGCCCGTTCTACCTCACCGCCGGGATACTTCGGGTGAAGTACCGCTGGTTCCTGTTCGCCGACCTGATCTGTGCGACGGTGGTGATCGGTGGGTTCTTCGGTTTGTCGTATTTCTTCGGCGACCGGATCTTCGGTCTGATCCGCTCGGCCGAGGCGGGGCTGACGCTCGTCGTCGTGTCGTGCGCCGTCCTCGCCGTGAGCGCGTTTTTCTGGTTCCGCAAGCGGCGGATGCTGCTCCTCGACCAGGATCCAGAGAGGCTCTTCGAGAACCGTGAGCTGATCTTCGGCCCGGCCGCCGACCGGATCACCGACGGGATCGGGTTCGACCCCGGCCGGACCCACGCGGCCGACGACGGGGGCACGGGAGACGATGCCGCGGCAACGCTCGACGGTGCCCGCGGGGACGTGGCCAACGGCCGCGCCGACCACCGCGGCGGGCAATCGCTGCCGCGACTGCCGCTGGAGTGACACCGGCGCCGAACCATCGGCCTCGTTCTGGGCGGTCGTGGCGGTCGTGACGGTGGTGCGGGCGGGCTGCGCCGCGCGGCAGGGCCTGACGGCTGCGGTGAGTTTGCCGGCGTGACGGAGCGACCTAGGTTCTGACGGTGACATTCCGTCGGAGCCTGGCATGGCGTCTTCTCGCACCTCCCCGCGCGGCCCCGGTCGCGTGCTCGTCGTCGACGACGACCGCCGCGCTGCTTCGGCGCTGGCGGAGTGGCTGTGCCGCACCGGCTGGCACGCCCGCGCGGCTGGATCGCGCGGCGAGGCCGAGCGCCTCGTCGGCCGCTGGTCCTGCGACGTGTGTGTGATCGACGGTGGGCTGCCCGACGCGCCGGCGCTGCTCGCGGCGTTGGCCCGTGCCTTGCCCGCAGCCGCCACGCTCGTGATCCGCACCGCCACCGGCCCCGATGCGACTGAGTCGGGGGCCGACGCCGTCGTCGGTCCGCTGCCGGCCGACGCCGATCTCGAGGCGGGGATCAGCGCCGCCCGCGAAGCCGCCCGGCTCCGCGGAAAGACGCATGCCGCTCCGACCGCAACGCCGCTCGGACGCGATCCGGTCTTCCGCCAGGCCTTCGAGACCGCGCTCCGGATTGCGGCGACCGATGCCACGGTGCTCGTCACCGGCGAGAGCGGCACCGGCAAGTCGCTGCTGGCGCGGGCGATCCACGCCGCCAGCCGGCGCGCCGCGCGGCCGCTGGTGGAGGTGTCGTGCGGGAGCCTCGCCGACGGCCTTCTTGACAGCGAGTTGTTCGGCCACGTCGCCGGGGCGTTCACCGGCGCGGTGGCCGACCGCCCGGGCCGGTTCGTCGAGGCCGACGGGGGCACCATCTTCCTCGACGAGATCGCCACGGCGTCGCCGGCGCTGCAGGTGAGGCTGCTGCGCGTCCTCCAGGAACGGCGGCTGGAGCCGGTCGGCAGCGGCCGGACCCGCACCGTCGACACGCGCGTGATCCTCGCGACCCACGAGGATCTCGAGGCCCTGGTGGCGGCGGGGCGGTTCCGCGCCGACCTGTTCTGGCGGGTCAACGTGGTGTCGATCGACCTGCCGCCGCTGCGCGCGCGGCCCGACGACGTTGCCGTGCTGGCCGACCACTTCCGCACCGCCGCCGCCGCCCGGGCCGGACGCGAATCGCTCGGTTTCACGGCGGCGGCCCTGGCGGCGCTGGCCCGCTACCCCTGGCCGGGCAACGTCCGCGAATTGGAGCACGCCGTGCAGCGCGCGGTGTTCCTCGGCCGGTCGCCGTTGATCGATGTCGCCGACCTGCCGCCGGCGATCGCCGCTGCCGGCGGTGGCCAACGTCCGGGGGCGCTCCGCGAGGCGTTGTTCGATCCCGAGCGCCGGCTGATCCTCGAGGCGCTCGAGCGCCACGGCTGGCGGCGCGACGCCGCCGCGCGGCACCTGGGAATCAACCGCACCGCGCTCTACAAGAAGCTCAAGCGATTGGGGATGGATCCGCGTTCGCTGCCGCCGCCGGGGAGCCCCGCCGCCGCCGGCTCCGGGAGCCGCCCGGCCGCAAGCAGCGCCGCCAGGAGCGCGGCGAGCAGGAGCCGGTAGGCGACGAACGGCCACAGCGTCCGCGTCGCGAGGAGCCGCAGCAGCCAGCGGATCGAGAGAAAGCCGACCAGCGCCGCTGTCGCCGTGCCCCAGATCATCGCGGCGCGGGCGTCGGGGGATCCGAGGATCGCCGCGCGCTCTTCGACCGCCTCGAGCACCGCGGCCGCGGTGATCGCCGGCAGCGACAACAGGAACGAGAACCGCGCCGCGGTCGCCCGGTCGAGTCCCGCGAACATGCCCGTCGCGATCGTGATCCCGCTCCGCGACGTGCCCGGGAGCAGCGCCAGCGCCTGGGCGCAGCCCATCGCGAGCGTGTCGCGGAAGGTCACCGCGTCGAGGCCGTGACGACCGTGTTGGCCGTGGCCGGCGCGGCGGCGGGCGACGATCTCGGCCGCGGCCATCACCACCGTGGCCCCGACGAGGGCGGCGATGATCGACTCCAGCGACCGCAGCGGGCCCTTGATGAGGTCCTTGAACAGCAGCCCGCAGACGACGATCGGCACGGTGCCGACGACGATCGCCAGGGCCGTCCGGGATTCGGGGTTGGCCAACGGGCGGCCGCTGGCCAGCGCCGTCAGGCAGCCGCCGGCGAGGCGGCGCAGGTCGCGCCACATGACCGCCACCACCGCCGCCAGGGTGCCGAGCTGGATGACCGCCGAAAACGCCCCGCCGGGGTCCCCCCGGCCGAGCAGGGCGGGCACGATCCGCAGGTGCGCGGTGCTCGAGATCGGCAGGAACTCGGTCAGCCCCTGGACGATCCCGAGGATCACTGCATCGAGGATCGTGAGGCTGCTCATGGCGGATCATGGCGGACGGAGGGAGCCGGGGCCGGAGAGCGAGGGCGGAGGAGGGGGTCTGGATCTTCCCTCGCCTGACGGCGGAGAGCATAATGCCCCATCCGCCGCTCCCCAGCCAGTTGGCCATGGCAGCCGTCATCGTCGACGGTTGCCACCCGATCGACACCAGGCGCCCCACCGGGTGCCGGAGTCGACGGACGCCGCATCGTGTGGGGGCGGGCCTTTCAACCGTCTGCCAGGAGTCGTTCGCCGCATGTTCCGCAATCTCAGCACCGTCGGCCTGCCCCTGTCCGGCCGTCCCAGCGAGCTCATCGAATTGGCCCTCTCGTTCGGCTTCGACGGGATGGACATCGACATCGTCGATTTCCAGCGGCAGGCGGAAATCTTCGGTGTCGAGCACGCCCGCCGGTTGATGGTCAGCGCCCGGCTGAAATCGGGCGTGTTCCAGATTCCCGTCACGCTCGACACCCACGACGAGCGGTTCGACGCGCAGGTGAAGGAGCTCGGCAAGCGGATGGAGTTGGCACGGGCCACCGAGCTGTCGCGGGCCGTCGTGCCCGTGGCCCCGGGCAGCGACAAGCATTCGTTCAAGGACTTCTTCGAGTTGCACCGCAGCCGGTTGAACACCCTCGGCGATCTCGCCGCCTCCCACGGCATCCAGGTCGGGCTGGTGTTGGTGCCGGAGACCGAGCTCCGTGCCGGTCAGTCGCTGCAATTCATCCACACCTACGAGGGCCTGATCGGTCTGGTGGCGGCTTCGCACCCGGCGATCGGTGTCGTCGTCGATGGCTGGGCGCTGGCGGTGACCGGCGAGCCGTTGTCGATCATCGGGCAGATCCCCGCCGGAAAAATCGTCGAGGTGCGGCTCTCCGACGCTCCGCGTGAGACGCCCGGAGCGGAGCTCCATCCCGGCCAACGATTGATGCCCGGGGAGACAGGGGTTGTCGACTCGGCCGCGATTCTCGCGGCGGCCCGTGACGCCGGCTTCGATGGCCCGGTGACGCCGTGGGCCGATCGGCAAACGCTCGTCGGCCGGGGGCGCGAGAAGATCGTGCGCCTCTCTGGCGACCGCCTCGATGCGGCGTGGCGCGCCGCCGGTCTGCCGATCACACCGCGCTGGTTCGCACCGGTCGTCCGCGAACCGGGGCGGATCGGCGACGAGGGGGGCCCGGCCCCGGTCCCCGGCAGCGGCGCGGTGCCGAGCCGCGGCCCGGCGACCTGAGCTTTGGCCCCGTTGGCCTCCGCTCCTTCCACGGCCTCTACGGCGGTCGATCCCGCTCGGCCCGCGGGAGGTGGGGTGTCGGGGCGTCAGGCCCCTTCGCGGATCCACTGGATTTTCGGCGAGCCGGCGCCGTCGCTGGTCGCGCCGCGCGCGAATTCCGAGACGTAGCGGAGCGTCTGCGCCGGGCGGTCTGGATCGCGGAAGGCGTCGCCCTTCTGGAGGATCGGGAGCTGGTCGGGCATTCCACCGAATGCGCGCGATCCGGCGGCCTGGCAGGGGAACCACCATCCCTCGCCCGACCCGTCGACGAGGTGGAACTCCGGGTAGCAATGCCCCTCGACCCATACCGTCCTGGCCGGCACTGCCATCGCGCGCGCCATCGCGATGAACAGGCAGGTCAGCTCCTCGCAATCGCCCCAACCGTCGGCGAGCGCCCGGGCGGCGCCCTTGAGGGGGCCGTTGCGGTACTCGACCTTCTCGCGGACGGTGTCGTACAGCGCCTCGACCAGTCCCCAGCCCTCGCGATCGGCGGCGGTGGCCTTGGCGAGCTTGACGATCCGCGGATGGCGGCTCTCGATGTACGGGCTCGGGGCGAGGTAGGGCCGGAGCTCGCGGGACGGTTTTTCAGGAATGCGGAGGGCGCTGATGTCCTCGGGCGCCACGAGCGCCGCCCGGTCGAGTTCGAACGTCACCAGCGCCCGGGCCCGTTCGCCGGCCGGGAGGTCTGGTATCTCGACGACCAGCTGCTTCACGCCACCGGGCAGGCTCCGGTAGCGCAGCGTGCGGACATCAGGGGACAGGTCTTCGCCCGCAACCTCGACGCGCTGCTCGGGCCATGAATCGGGGACCGGCATCGTGGCGTACAGGCCGCGCACGGCACCGCCCACGGCCGTCACCATCATCCCGACCTTGTAGCGCTGTCGGCGGACGTCACCGAGCGACGGCCCACCGGGGCGCGGGGCTGCATCGGCAAACTGGGCCCGCGCTGGGCGGGCCAGCGCACCGCAGCCCGCGAGCGTCCCGAGGATCATCGAGGCGCGCCGCGGCAGGCGTGTGGCGCTGCCGGGCAGCGGTCTGCGTTCGGCCATCGTTTTCTCCCGGAGCGCTCGCCCTCCCCGTGCCGTCGGTGGCGGTGCCGATCGGCGTGCCGGCCGGCGGGGCGAACGCCGACCGCACGTCGCGGCCCAACCGAGGTATCGGCCAGACACATGCGTCAGGCCCGGGTGCCGGGCGCCCCTTTCGGTCGGGCAAACTCCGGAAACAGGGCAAAGCGATCGATTGTTCGCTGCCGCCTCCGCTGATATACTCAGGGATTCCCGTTTTTTGGGAGTTTTTCCGGGCGGAAGGTCTGCCCGCTTCCCTGCTTTCCCACACCCCCCACCCTCCCCACTCCCCACCAGCATGGTCAACCGCAACCTCATCCGCGAATTGGAGATCGGCGACGAACTGGACCAGGAAATCGATCTGGCGATGTCGGGCACCGACGGCGACGCCTACGAGGGGGGTGGGGCCTCGCTGTCGGTCAATTCGGTCCTCGAGGGGAAGGTCCTGCGGGTCGACGACGAATTCGTCCTCGTCGACGTCGGCTACAAGAGCGAGGGCTACATCCCGCGCAACGAGTGGGACGACTCCGAGCCCCCGCCGCAGATCGGCGACTCGGTCAAGGTGCTCCTCGAGGAGTTCGAGGACGGCGCCCTCGAGGAACAGCGTGGGTTGATCACCCTCTCGAAGCGGAAGGCACGCCGCATCGAGGATTGGCTGCGGGTGATGGAGAGCGTCAAGGAGAACGACGTCGTCACCGGCTTCGTGACCCGGAAGATCAAGGGCGGCCTGCTCGTCGACATCTCCGGGGTCAACGTCTTCCTCCCCGCCAGCCAGGTCGACATCCGTCGTCCCGCCGACATCGGCGATTATTGCGGGCGCTGCATCCAGTGCCTGGTGCTCAAGATCGACGAGTCGCGGCGCAACATCGTCGTCTCGCGCCGGGCGCTGATCGAGCAGGAGCGTGCCGAGCGCAAGAAGCAGCTCATGGAGACGCTCGAGGTCGGCCAGGTTCGCCGCGGCATCGTCAAGAACATCGCCGACTTCGGCGCGTTCGTCGATCTCGGCGGCATCGACGGCCTGCTCCACATCACCGACATGAGTTGGGGCCGGATCGGACACCCCAGCGAGATGGTGTCGATCGACCAGGAGATCGAGGTCCAGGTCCTGCACATCGACCGCGACCGGGAGAAGATCGCCCTCGGCATGAAGCAGCGGACCGCCAGCCCGTGGGCCAAGGTCGCCGACAAGTACCCGGTGGGCACCGTCTGCAAGGGGACCGTCGTCAACGTCATGAGCTACGGCGCCTTCGTGAAGCTCGAGGACGGCGTCGAGGGCCTGGTCCACATCAGCGAGATGAGCTGGACCAAGCGGGTCAGCCATCCCAGCGAACTGGTCAAGCCCGGTGACGAGGTCGAGGTGGTCGTCCTCAACATCAACAAGGAGAAGCAGGAAATCTCCCTGGGGATGAAGCAGACGCAGCAGAACCCGTGGGAGAAGGTCGCCGCCGACTACCCGCCGGGCGCGATCGTCAAGGGGGTGGTGCGCAACCTCACCAACTACGGCGCGTTCATCGAGATCGACGACGGGATCGACGGCTTGCTCCACGTCACGGACATGTCGTGGACCCGCAAGGTCACCCATCCCAGCGAGATGGTGGAGAAGGGTCAGGAGGTCGAGTGCAAGGTGCTGTCGGTCGACCAGCAGCGCCGCCGGATCGCCCTCGGTCTCAAGCAGATGCACGACGATCCCTGGACCACCGACATCCCCCACCGCTACAAGCCCGGCGACGTCGTCAAGGGAACGGTGACGAAGATCACCAACTTCGGCGTGTTCGTCGGCCTCGAGGACGGCCTCGAGGGGCTGCTCCACATCTCCGAGCTCGCCGACGAGAAGGTCGAGAGCGCGGAGGAGGTGGTGAAGGTCGGCGACGCGATCGAGGTCAAGATCCTCCGGGTAGACACCGACGACCGGAAAATCGGCCTCTCCAAGAAGCGGGTCGGCTGGTCGCGCGAACGCGAGGCGCGGGAAGGCGAGGCCGACTTCTGACCGCGGGGTGGTGGACCGTCAGGCGGGGCCGATCGTGATCGCCAGCACCGGCCCGGTGCTTTCCATCCTGGAGCCACCGGCCTGGTCGTGGAGCGATCCCACCGGGAGCCGCGTGAGGTCGTCGTCGCGGGTGATGACGCCGGTCGCGAGGCGCATCCGTCGCGGCGGCAGTGGTGGAGTGTCGCTCGTGGCCGTCGCGCAGTGGCGGTATTCGAGCACCTCGCCCGCGGCCGGATCGATGACGTCGAGGCGGATCACCTCCACGGCCCGGCGCCTCACCCAGCGGCCACCCTGACCGATCCAGACGTGGATCCGCGTGCCCGGCGCGAGCGTCGCGATCTCGACGACGGCGATGCCGTTGGTCGGAGGCGCGTCGATCGGCCGCGACGCCAGCGGGTCGGAGGGGTCCTCGACGTCGAATCGCCCCAGGGGCAGGAGGGCGTTGGCCGGCTGGAGGGAATC
>Ga0194133_10000652_pt1 | contig 67441 bp, 60 predicted proteins | sample TA2KigOf40mmetaG_FD_155448 | JGI IMG/M metagenome (GOLD analysis project Ga0194133, IMG submission 155448) | Freshwater microbial communities from Lake Tanganyika, Tanzania - TA2015055 Kigoma Offshore 40m | ecosystem: Environmental > Aquatic > Freshwater > Lake | place: Tanzania: Lake... | reverse complement strand
TCGGGCTCGGGGATTGACCCCTTCAATTCCGCCTGAGGCCTGCGCCGAGGCGTATGGCAGCCAGCACAAACCATCGCAGGCTGTAGAGCAGGATGAGGCCGCCGAGAAGATCGCCGCAAAGCATCGCTGCAAAGCTTTGCGCAAAGCTCGCTTTCACCCCTGTGGGGTTGCTGCTGCCGGCTTCGGATGGCAGTCGCGCGGGATCCTTGCCGCTTTCGGGTATTGCATGGATGGGGTTGCCCGGATGAGGCCGGTCCACCTGCGAGGTAGTCGAGCTCGCGGTGTCGTGCTGCTCGAGCCAGGTCGTGAGCGCGTAGGTGCCGATGTGACCGCCCGAGTTGAGGATCGCCGAAAGGCACACAAGTGCAATGAGCGATGAACTGTTGATCCTCGCCGGTCCGAGACCCTCGAGGTCTCGCGACCAAGACCTTGCGCCATCTGGACGGGTTCCCTGGTCTGCAGGATTGTTTCCGCGCTTCACGAGTTGATGCGCAATCCACGCGCAGTAGCCGGATACCAGGGGAAGCACAAACGCGGTGAGCGGGGCGCTGCCCCAGAGTTCGCGCGTTGTCAATGCAGACGTGAGCGCGATACCCGTTGCCCCCCAGAAGCCGAAGAGCAGGCTCAGCAGCACGCGCATGCCATGCGGAAAGAAGACAAGGTTGATACCCGGCGCAACCTCGAGCGCCTGAAAAAGGAGCCGGTTGGCCTCCCAGCAAAGTACCCAGAGGGTGCCCGAGGCCACGATCATGGCGAGCCGAAGGAGAACGCGAGGCCCGAGACTCGAACGAAAATCACGCATGTTGGACGGGTCCTTCCGCAGGGCTGTGCATCGGTGCATCAAGGATTGGAGCCTGAATCTGCTGGCGCATGTCGCAAAGGCGGTGATGCAGCCCGATATCTGCGCGAGGCGGCATCACCCAGACGTGATCCCTGCATGGGTGAAGGCTTGCCAGCCTGCAAAGCGGTGATCCTCGCCGAGCGACTCCTCGAGCCGCAGCAACTCGTTCCACTTCACCATGCGTTCGCCGCGGGCAAAGGAGCCGACCTTGAGTTGGGGTACCGACCAGCCGAGGGCCATGTGCACGATGCTGTGGTCTTCGGTTTCACCCGAGCGGGCCGAAACGATGCCACCGTAGCCGAGTTCAAGCGCCTGCCGCCAAGCCTGCAGCGTCTCGCTGACCGTGCCGCGCTGATTGGGCTTGAGCAACACCGCGTTGGCTGCTCCAAGCGCGTGGGCTTGGCGGATTCGCGCTGCATCGGTGACAAGGAAGTCATCCCCCACCACCTGCACCTTGCCCCGGAGTGCCTGGGTGATCTGGACAAAACCGACTGCGTCATCCTCATCCAGGGGATCCTCGAGCGATACGATCGGGTAACGATCGACCCAGCCCAGCAACATGGCGATCATTCCGTCGCGATCGAGGGTGCGGCCCTCATGGTCGAGTTGGTAACCACCAGCCACCTTCAGCTGGCTTGCGGCCACATCGAGCGCGATGCACACCTCGCTCCCGGGCTGAAGGCCGGCGGCCTCGATGCTGCGCAGGAGCGTCTCGATACCCTCCTCGTTGCTCTTGAAGGCGGGCCACCAACCGCCCTCATCGGCCACGCCGTGCCGGCTTCCCCGGCGCCGCATCGCCGCGCCTGCGGCCATGTAGACCCGCGCGGTCCATTCGAGCGCCTGCGCCGCGCTGCTGGCTCCCGGACAGGTGACCATGAAGTCCTGGATGTCGACGCTGCCGGCGGCGTGTGCGCCCCCACCGAAGATCTGGATCTGCGGCAGTGGCAGGCGCAGCGCCAGACTTGCGCGCGCCTGCGCTGTGGCGCGCTCCCTGGGCTCCGGAGCTCCATGCCCCTGTGGATCCCCGTGCGCGGGCCCGGCTGCCCCCTCGCCGATCGCAGCTGGCTCAAGGGTGGCAAGATGCCTATACAGCGGCACGCCAAGTGATTGCGCCGCCGCCTTGGCGCAAGCGAGCGACAGGGCAAGCGTTGCGTTTGCGCCCACAGTGCGCTTGTCGACAAACGGGTCGGCATGCTGGAGTTGTTGGTCGATAGCCCACTGATCGCAGGCGTGCACCCCGATCAGGGAGGGGGCGAGCACCTCGCGGATACTCCTCAGTGCCGATTGCACGTCATGGCCCCCGAGCCAGGCGCCGCCGTCCCGCAGCTCGCGCGCTTCGCCCCTCCCGGTCGAGGCGCCTGCAGGAGCCTGCCCCAGGGCCACTGAACCGTCCTGAAGCCTCAGCTCGGCCTCCACGGTAGGCCGCCCGCGGCTATCCCAGATGCGGCGGCAGCGAATCGCAGTGATCGCCGTATCCCCTGGCGCGGCGGTGCGCTCTGGCTTCATGTGCACGGGTCCACGCCCGGATGGAAGATCCAGTGGCGGTGGACGTCCTCGAGCTTCCGGTGCGGCGCAAGGATCGCTTCGCGGGTCAAATCACGCACCCTCTGTCTGCACGCTGCGCGGGTGAGGTACTCCACCGGCGACTTTCCGTCGACCCTCGCGAGGGTGAGCGCAGGAAGGAGTGCTGCCGCCCGCGCTTCGAGTGCCTCCCACGGCTCCCACGATCCGTTTGCGGCAATCCCCTCGCGGTAGCCGTCGACGAGTGCGCCAAAGCTTGCGCGGTGGAGCGCCTGGTGCGCGGGTACCCAGAGGCGCTTGAGCAGAAGATGCTTCAGACAGAAGGCCAGATCGAAGGCAGGATCACCCCACCAGGCGCATTCGGCATCGAGAAAGACCGGACCATCGGGACCGATCAGGATATTCTTGGGACTGATGTCGCCGTGAACCAGGGCGTGCCTGGTGTGGGCGGTGGTGCGGCTCAGGGCATGGAGCGCATCACTCAACGCCGGATGTCGCTGCGCGGTTGCCTCCAGGTAGGGCTCAAGCCGGATTGCGTGAAAGAGCGGGGTATGGTCAAACCGGGCGCGGAGCTCTACGGCGACTGCGGGATTTGCGGAGGCGGCATGGATCCTGGCAAGGCGGGTTCCAACCGCGTGCGCCTGCGCCGGGATTGCCTCGCCGTCGCGGAGCATGGACTTCCAGAGCCGGAATCGTGAGGGCGGCAGGTAGCGCATCAGAAGCATGCCCCGCCGATCGTCGCTCGCCACGCATTGCGGCACGCTTGCCGGATCCGCCTGCGCTGCAAAGTGCATCCAGGCGGCCTCGTGCCGACTACGTTCGATCGGGACCTCCCAGCTCTGACTCACCTTCAGGCGGGGGAGTGCGCGCTTCACCACATGCTTGCCGCTGGAGAGTTCCACGCTCCATATTTCGGAGGACACGCCCCCGGTGAGCGCCGAAGCTGCAGGACTTGTCTCCGTTGCGAGTCCGAGTTCGCGCAGCCAGTCGTGGAAGTCGCGCGGAAGCTGCGGTGTTTCCTGGGGCTTGCCGCGGAACTCGAGCAGCTTGACGAGAGCGTAAAGGGTTTGATTGACTGGCGTTGCAACCCCCAGACGAAGCGCTTCGCGCACGACAAAACCATTGAGATGATCGATTTCCGAGGTTCTGCCGCGTGCGAGATCCTGGGCAGTGGATGAGAGTTGACGGGGCATTGCAGCGGCAATCGCCGCGCACTGGCCCAATGCGGCGTTGCGATCGAGAACGAGCCCGCTCGCATGGCTCAGATCGAGAACCTCCTGCACGATTGCATCCATGGTGCTGCGGATCCCGGCTTGCGCGGCGAGCGTTCCGTAATCGACCTGCGCCAATGCGGAAATGGCGTTGTAGGCACAGTTCACGAGCAACTTCGACCAGAGAGCCTCGGCGACCTGCGGACTGACAACAACCGGGATCGCCGCTTGCGAGAAGCAGGCCGCGATCTGATCGAGCAACTCCGCCGTCACGTCTTGCCCTCGTCGTGCTGCTGCGTCGTGTTGGCGGTGCGCCTCCGCCGCCACGCTTTGCCCGCGCATTGGAGGTGGCGGGCCGATGACCAGATCGCCGCGTCCGAAGTGACGCACAAGACCAGGCTCAGGCATGGCGCACGCAACGTAGACTGCTGCAGGAATCACGGGACGCTCGAGAACCGCCTGCGCCCGCGCGGCGTTGTCGACGCCGTTTTGCAGGCTCATCACCCAGGTTTCGGGGCGCAGCACCCCGCGCATCAGGGCTGCGGCTTCCTCGGTTGCGGTGGCCTTCACGCAAAGCAGCACTGCGTCGACCTGCCGAAGATCCTGCGGGCTGGAACTGGCGCTGATCCGGGGCGGCATGAGCACCTCGAGGGTATCCGAACGCTCCAGTCTCAGCCCGGTCGAGACAATGACCTGCGCTGTCTCCGGTCGCGCCACGAACACCACCCGGTGGCCTGCTCGCGCAAGCATTGCGCCAAAGTAGCCGCCCACCGCGCCAGTGCCCATGATCCCGATCGTGATCGGTTCGCGCCTCCTTTCTTGCCCCTTTTCCATGCGGTGCGTCAGTCGTGCAGTGCCGAGTCGCCGAGAAGCGCGAGCCGAAAGCGATGCTTCAGGTAGCTGCTGTCGCGCGGTGGGAGCACCAGCGGCAGTTTTTCCGGATCGATCTTCACCTGGGCGAAGACGCAACGGTCTTTGGCGTGGATGCGGTCGCGCAGCGCGCGTACTTCCTCGATGGTGGTGGGTGCACTGGAGTCGACGATTCCGCATTCGCGCGCCACCCCCGCGAGACTCACGCTATGGCCTGTGGCAGACGCTTGCTGACCTGTCTCGCCGTAGGATTCGTTGTCCAGCACAACGATGGCGAGGTTTGAAACGCGGCTGACCCCGATCGTGCTCAGGCTGCCGAGTCCCATGAGCATCTCGCCGTCGCCTGTGACCACGAGTACCCTGCGCGTGGGTTGCGCAAGCGCAAGCCCAAGTCCCAGCATGGCTGCGCCGCCCATCGCGCCCCACATTGGAAAATTGAGTGGATGATCCCCCGCAGCAGTTACATCCCAGGCGGGAGCTCCGAGCCCGGCAATCACGAGGATCCCGCCGCGGTCGGCGAGCAGCACGCTCACCACTTCGCGGCGCCGCAGTCGTGGTGCCAGGGCCGATGTCGACTTGCGCGTCATCGCTTCATTCTCCTCGGGCGAGCTTGCGGAAGTCCTTGGCGCCGAGCATTTTCTGCCCAAGCAGGACGGCGACCGGACGACAGCTGTTGAATGCAAGGCGCAGCGCGCCATGCACAGTTTCCTCTACCTGCGCAGTGGCATCCACCTGCTTCACCAGCACGCCGATCGCTTCGAGCACCCGGGGCGATGCCTGGCCCATTGGAAGCTGCGCAGGGTTGAACTCCCCGTGGTCTCCGCGCATCGTGACCAGCATCAGAAGCGGAAACTGAGCCATCACGGGAAGACTCAGCATGTTGATGCAGTTGCCCACGCCTGAACTCTGCATGAGGAGTACTCCACGGATACCTCCGAGCCAGGCACCTGCAAGAAGCGCCACGCCTTCCTCCTCGGTACTCAGGCGCACCATGCGCATCCCCGGGTCGGCCTCGCAGTGCCGGATCAGTGCCGCGTGGCCTGCGTCGGGCACCAGTGCGATCAGGTCGATCGCCTCTGCACGCAGCAGGCTGTGGACGCGCTCCGGCCAGTCCCCACCCCCGGCGGCACTGCGCGAACCTCGCGCGGATCGTTCCTGAAAACTGCCTGTCATTGCGTCTCCCGCCTCCCAGGGATGGATGCCTCAAGGCCTCCGCATGAGGGACGCCTCCGAGACTCCGCATGATGGATGACTCAAAGCCTCCGTTTGATGGATGCCTCCGATACTCCGCATTCTAGGGAAGGCTGCGCTACAGTTGCGGCGAACATCGATGCCCCAATACCCGGAGTGCCACGACAAACCCGAGGAGCTTCACCCCATGGCCGCAGCGCAAGGCAAAGTCATCATCACCTGTGCCGTGACGGGCGCAATTCACACCCCCAGCATGTCGCCCCACTTGCCGGTTACTCCGCAGGAAATCGCCGACGCTGCCGTGGGCGCGGCTCAGGCCGGCGCAGCGATCGTGCATCTTCATGCCCGCGACCCCAGGGACGGGCGTCCCTCGCAGGATCCGGCGCTCTTCATGGAGTTCCTCCCGCAGATCCGCGAGCGCTCGGATGCGGTGATCAACATCACCACCGGCGGAGCGCCCACGATGAGTGTGGAGGAGCGGCTGCAACCCGCCTTGCAACTCAAGCCGGAGGTGGCTTCGCTCAACATGGGCTCGATGAACTTCGGTCTCTACGAAATGCTCGGGCGCTACCGCGATTTCAGGCACGGGTGGGAGCAGCCTTACCTTGCCGAGAGCGATGACAGGATCTTCCGCAACACCTTCCGCGACATCGAACACATCCTGCGTTCGTGCGCTGCCAACGACACCCGTTTCGAAATCGAGTGTTACGACATCGGCCACCTCTATACCGCCGCGCATTTTCTCGATCGCGGGCTGATCAGGCCACCGCTCTTCATCCAGTCGGTCTTTGGTATTCGCGGCGGTATCGGACCGCATCCGGAGGATGTACTGCACATGAAACGTACTGCGGATCGGCTCTTTGGTGATCTCTACCACTGGTCAGTGCTCGGTGCGGGGCGTAACCAGATGTTCATCGCTGCGCAGTCCGCAGTGATGGGGGGCAACGTCCGCGTTGGTCTCGAGGACAGCCTCTGGATCGGACGCGGGCAGCTTGCACGCAGCAATGCCGAGCAGGTGAGCAAGGTGCGCACGATTCTCGAGGGGATCGGCCTGGTCGTGGCCACGGCAAACGATGCGCGGCAGATGCTCGAGCTCAAGGGCGCGGGCCTTGTGGGCTTCTGAGCGCGCGCGCAGCGCAGCGTATGCATCGCCCGGCAGGCGTCGGGCGCGTGCGCGGGGTGCCCAGTGAATCGGTCTGCGCAGACCGAGCGTGCGGAGATGGCAGGCCTGGCACGCGGATCGCGGCGCCTTGCGGTGGTTGACGCGCCGATCATCCCGACGATCGCATCGATGGTGCGCGACAACCCCGGGTGCATTTCGCTCGGCCAGGGGGTGGTGAGTTACGGACCACCCCGGGAGGCGCTCGAGGCCTTGCCGGCGCTGATGGCCGATCCGCAGCTGCACAAGTACCAGCCGGTGGCTGGCATGCCTGCGCTCATCGACGCCCTCGTCCGAAAGTTGCAGGCGTTCAATCAGGTACGTGTTGCGAAGTCCTCGCGTCTGATGGTCACTGCGGGCAGCAACATGGCGTTCCTGAATGCGGTGCTTGCCGTGAGCGAGCCAAACGACGAATTCATCCTGCCCTTGCCGTACTACTTCAATCAGGAAATGGCCGTCCGCATGTGCGGCTGCGTTCCGGTCACCGTGGCCTGCAAGAGCGATTTTCAGCTCGATGTGCAAGCGATTGCGCGCGCGATCACACCGCGCACCCGCGCGGTGGTCACCGTGTCGCCCAACAATCCCACAGGTGCGGTGTATCCACCGGAGGACCTGCGCGCGGTCAACGCACTGTGTTGCAAGCACCGCATCTACCACTTCTCCGATGAGGCCTACGAGTGCTTTACCTACGCAGGCGCAAGGCACTTTTCGCCCGGCAGCCTCGAGGGCGCCGAAGAGTACTCGCTCGGGTTTTATTCGTTTTCCAAGAATTTCGGTATGGCGAGTTGGCGGGTAGGTTATGTGCACTACCCGGATCATCTGCACGAGGCGATGAACAAGGTACAGGACACCAACCTGATCTGCGCGCCTGTGATTTCACAACTCCTCGCTCTTGAAGTGCTGCGCAGGCCGACGGCGGCGCTCACCGAGCGGGTGGCCGAACTCGACCGGGTACGCCGCGAGGTCTACCGCATGCTCGATGCGCTCGGGCCGCTTGCCCGGTACACGCGCACCGAGGGCGCCTTCTACATCATGCTTGGTCTGCCCCCGGTGCACGATGCGCTCGCCTTCAACGCCTTTCTTGCGCGGGAGTACAAGGTGGCCTGCGTCCCGGGCTTTGCCTTCGGGCTGACCGATACCTCGCGGATGAATTATCAGCGTCTGTCCTACGGAGCACTGGCGCCGCAGACGGTGGTCGAGGGCGTGAGCCGCTTCGTTGCCGGGGTACGCGCCTGGTACACAGGGGCAAGCCATGAGCGGCACTAGCCCGGTTCGGATCAGCGAAGTGGGCCCGCGCGATGGCCTGCAGTCGGTGAAATCGATCATGCCCACGCAGGCCAAGACGTTGTGGATTGCCGCACTTCACGCGAGCGGCCTGCGCGAGATCGAGGTGGGGTCCTTCGTGCCCCCAAGGCTCGTGCCGCAACTTGCCGATACCGCCGAAGTGGTCGCCTTTGCGCGGGCGCTCGAGGGGCTCAGCGTGATGGCGCTCGTTCCCAATCTCAGGGGCGCCATCGATGCGATCGAAGCGGGCGCGCACCGGCTCACGATTCCCGTTTCGGCGAGCGAGGCGCATTCGCAGGCAAACCTCCGTCGAAGCCGCGCCGCCATGCTCGAGGAAGTGGGGCGCATCGTGGCCTATCGCAACACCCACGCGCCGCAGGTGACGATCGAGGCGAATCTGTCCACCGCCTTCGGCTGCAGCATCGAGGGCGAAGTTCCGGAGGATGAGGTGCTTCGTCTGGCTCAGCGGCTGATCGAGCTTGGCGCCGACGAAACCGGTCTTTCCGACACCGCAGGCGTTGCCAACCCGCGTCAGGCAAGGCGTCTCTTTCGCAGCCTCCGATCGGCACTTGGCCTGCGCTGCGGTGCAGCGCACTTCCACAACACCCGCGGACTCGGGCTGGCCAATTGCCTGGCAGCCTTCGAGGAGGGGGTGCGGACCTTCGACAGTTCAATGGCCGGACTTGGCGGCTGCCCCTTCGCTCCGGGAGCCTCGGGCAATGTCGTTACCGAGGATCTGGCGTTCATGTTCGAGGCGATGGGGGTGGACACCGGCATCGATCTGGAGAGGCTCGTGGACGCGCGCAGGGTTCTGCGTGCAGGCCTTCCCGGTGAACCGCTCCACGGGATGGTTGCCGAGGCGGGGGTGCCTGCGGGGTTCAGAGCCGCACGCCAGAGGCTCCGGCCAGCGTACCAGGTCTCGAAGCGCTCGGAGGCATCCACGCCCTCGGAGGCATCCACGGTTCGGCCGCTTCCGCTTCAGGGGGTGCGGGTTCTCGAGTTCTCACATATGGTGATGGGTCCCACCTGCGGGCTTGTGCTGGCCGATCTGGGTGCCGAGGTCATCAAGATCGAGCCGCTCGAGGGCGACCGCACCCGGCGCCTTCTGGGCTCGGGGGCAGGGTTCTTTCCGCTCTTCAACCGCAACAAGAAAAGCCTCGCCGTGGATCTCCACCGGCCGCAGGGTCGCGCACTCGTCGAGCGACTGGTTGCAGGTGCCGATGTGGTCGTTGAGAACTTCAAGCCCGGAACCATGAAGCGCCTCGGGCTTGATGAGGCGAGTCTGCGCGGCCGGCATCCGCAACTGATCTACGCAAGTCTCAAGGGGTTCCTGCCGGGCCCCTATGCGCAGCGCACTGCGCTCGATGAAGTGGTGCAGATGATGGGCGGGCTGGCCTACATGACCGGAAGACGGGGAGATCCGCTTCGCGCAGGCACGAGCGTGAACGATATCATGGGGGGCATGTTTGCAGCGATTGCGATCCTTGCCGCCTTGCGCGCGCGCGATGCGAGCGGTGAGGGTCAGCCGGTGCAGTCCGCACTCTTCGAGAACAATGTCTTTCTGGTTGCGCAGCACATGATGCAGTACGCGGTCACCGGCAAATCGGTGGCACCCATGCCGGAGCGCATCTCGGCGTGGGCGGTCTACGACGTGTTTACAGCCGGCGATGGCGAGCAGATCTTTCTGGCGGTGGTCAGTGACCGCCAGTGGGAACTCGTTTGCCAGGCCTTCGAATGGCCAGATCTGCTCAACGACCCAAGGCTTGGCTCGAACAATGCCAGGGTGATGCAGCGCGACTGGCTGATTCCGGCCCTGCGCAATCGCCTTGCGCAGTATCCGGCGCGGGAACTCGCTTCGCGCTTCGAAGCTCGCGGGCTTTCCTACGCGCCGATTATCCGCCCCGAGGAACTGCTCGATGACCCGCATCTGCGCGCATCCGGCGGGCTTGTGCCGCTCCACCTCGAAGACGGCCGGGAAGTACACACCGTACTGCTGCCGATTCTGCTGGCTGGACATCGACCCGGCGCGCGGCGTGACCCTCCGCGGCTGGGGCAGGACAGCCGTGCACTGCTCGAGGAACTCGGTTTGAGCCGCAACGAAGTGACAGCGCTCTTCGAGGCCGGGGTGATTTGCTGATCGCCTGCCCACCCATGGACTACACCATCGATCAGCGCTGGACGGACTACACCGTGGAGGAACATGCCACCTGGAAGGTGCTTTTCGAGCGTCAGGTCGGTGTGCTCCGGGCGGGTGCCTGCCGGCCTTTCGTGGATGCGTTGCGCACCTTGCCGATCGGGCCCGAGCGGATTCCCGACCTTGCGCAACTCAACCCCCTTCTTGGCGCGCGCACGGGCTGGACTGTGGTGGCGGTACCCGGCCTGGTACCCGACGAGGTGTTCTTCGAGCATCTCGCCCGCCGTGAGTTTCCGGTGGGCCGTTTCATCCGTAAACCGCATCAGCTCGATTATCTTCAGGAGCCCGACATCTTCCACGATGTTTTTGGGCATGTGCCCATGCTGATGCATCCTGCGATGGCCGACTTCATGCAGGCCTATGGCGCGGGCGGGCTGCGGGCCTTGCGACTTGGCGTTCTCGAGCAAATCGCGCGGGTGTACTGGTACACCGTGGAGTTTGGTCTTGTGGAGGAGGAAGGACAGCTGCGCATCTACGGCTCGGGAATCGCCTCCTCGTTCGCCGAGTGCGGCTACTGTCTCAACGACCCGGTGCCGCAGCGTCTGCACTTTGATCTCGACCGGGTCCTGCGCACGGCCTACCGCATCGACGCATTCCAGGCCTGCTACTTCGTGCTGGGCCATTTCGACCAGCTGCTCGAGCTGGCACGCATCGATTTTGCGCCTCACTACGCGCATGCCTCCTCCAGCGAAGTGCTCCGTCCGGAGGCAAGGCTGCCCGCCGACCGGGTTTATGCAATGCGTGGTTCCACGAAAGGGGCGCGTGCAGGTGCTGGGGGCTGAGAGTCTCCTGCCCGAACGGCCGTTAGAAACAGTCCCGGACATGATGGATCGCCGCTGGGCAGAGGGCCTCCAGACCCCACGGTTGATGCTTTTGCCATCCGGCGAGGATCTGGCGAACGAGGCGGCTGCCTTCCATCGACGGAGTGCGGAACACCTTGCGCGTTGGGAGCCGCCAACCTCCATCGATCTTGGATCCGAGCAAGCGCAACGAACCCGGCTTGCCGAAGTCGCGGCCGCTGCAGCCTCGGGCACAGCGCTGCACTGGTGGTTGCAACCGAACCAGGCACCTTCGATCCTTGTGGGCCACGTGAGTCTGATGAACATCGCAGCGGGACCTTCTCTTCATCGATGGCGCCTGGAGGGATCAGAGTGTTTGCATTGCACAAACCGGGTGCGCCGCCTGAAGCCTGAAAATTTTCACCGCGCGGTTGGGTGGCGCTTGCGCCCCCCCTAACCGGGTGTACGATTAACCATGTCAAGGGAGCGCCTCGCCCTCGATGTGCTGCGCTTGATGCGTTGCCCTTGATACGTTGCCCTCAAGCGTCGGCCTGACGGCAGCCTGGATCTGCTGCCCCCGATACGTTGTGCACGGCGCATTGCCCAGGCGGCATTTGCGTTTGAGCGATACCCCAAAGGAGACCACTGTGAAACGATCCGCCTTACCCTGGTTGCTGTCTGCGGCGCTCGCTGTTGCGGGGGCCGCTCTTCACGCCCAACCCGTCAGCAAGATCAAGATCGGGTTGGTGAGCACGCTCTCCGGGCCCAACGGCGCCCTGGGCGAGGACATTCGCGATGCCTTCAACCTTGCGATCTCGCTCAATGAAGGGAAATTGGGGGGCATTCCGGTGGAAGTGGTGATCGGGGACGATCAGTTCAAGCCCGACGTGGGCAAGCAGCTCTTCGAGCGCATGGTGAAGCGCGACAAGGTCGACTTCATGACCGGCGTGGTGTTCTCCAACATCATGCTTGCCGGTCTGCCCGAGGCAGCCAACGAGAAGGTCTTCTACATCAGCCCCAACGCAGCGCCTTCGCCACTCGCGGGCAAGGACTGCAACCCCTTCTTTTTCGTGGCGTCGTGGCCCAACGACGCCTACCACGAGATGGCGGGTCAGTACGCCACGAACCGGGGCGTGAAGACGGCTTACCTGCTCGCTCCCAATTACCAGGCGGGCAAGGACTCGCTCGCAGGCTTCAAGCGTTTCTTCAAGGGAAAGGTGGTCAATGAGGTGTATACCAAGCTGGGCCAGCTGGACTACTCGGCCGAACTCGCCGAGATCCGCGCGGCCAAGCCGGAGGTGATGTATGCGTTCCTGCCCGGCGGCATGGGCGTGAACTTCATCAAGCAGTTCGTGGCCGCCGGCCTCAACAAGGACATCCGCCTGCTCCTGCCCGGGTTTGGTGCGGACCAGGACATCAGCCGCGGTGTGGGCGAGGTGATGCTTGGCATCAACGACACCGCGCACTGGGCGCTCGATCTCAACAACGCAGCCAACAAGCGGTTCGTGGCCGAGTTTGAAAAGGCCTACAAGCGGCTGCCCACGGTGTACGCCGCGCAGGGCTACGACACCGCGTTGATTCTCGATGCGGCCATACGCAGCGTGAAGGGCAGCATCAACGACAAGGACGCGTTGCGCAAGGCGCTTCGCGAAGTGAAGTTCGATTCGGTGCGCGGCGCCTTTCGGTTCAATACCAACCACTACCCCATCCAGAACTACTACCTGCGTGAGGTGAAAAAGGATGCGCAGGGCCGTCTCGTCAACCTGCTGGCTTCGCCGCAGCCGATCATGGCCAACCATGGCGACGCCTATGTGCAGGACTGTGCGATGCGCTGAGTGACCTGGATCCTCTTTCTCGAGCAGGCCCTCAACGGTCTGCAATTCGGGCTGATGCTGTTTCTGCTCGCCTCGGGCCTGACGCTGGTCTTCGGGGTGATGGACATGATTAACCTCGCGCATGGCGCGCTCTACATGGTGGGCGCGTTTCTGGCGGCGTGGCTGGTGCAACTCACCCAGTCCTTTCTCCTTGGCGTGCTGCTGGCGATACCGCTCACCGCGCTCTTTGCAATGGCCATGGAACTCACCCTGTTGCGCACGCTCTACGCCCGCGACCATATGTCGCAGGTGCTCGCGACTTTCTCGCTCATCCTGATCATCAACGAGGGCGTGCGCATGATCTGGGGCACCGACATGCCACTGCCGATGCCCTCGGTTCTGTCCGGCCCGGTTGAACTTCTTCCAGGACTCTACTACCCGAGCTACAGGCTCGTGATCATTGCCGTTGGTCTGGTCCTCGCAGCGCTGCTCTACCTGGCGGTAGCCCACACCCGAGCGGGAGCCTGGGTGCGCGCGGGTGCGTCGAACCGCGAGATGGCGATGGCCATGGGGGTGAACATCAAGGCACTTTTCACCCTGGTCTTCGGTCTGGGTGCTGCGCTTTGCGCGGTTGCAGGCGCGCTCCTCGGTCCCTTGCTCGCGGTGCAGGTGGGCATGGGCGAAAGCATCCTGATCCTCGCCTTCGTGGTGATCGTGATTGGTGGCATCGGTTCGATCTGGGGCGCTTTCGTGGGTTCGCTGCTCGTGGGCTTTGTTGATACCTTCGGCCGCACCCTGATGCCGGCACTGCTTCGCGAGGTCTTCCCACCCCAGGTGGCTGGCGCTGCGGGTCCGGCGTTTGCCTCGATCCTGGTGTATCTGCTGATGGCGGTGGTGCTCTTCGTCCGTCCTCAGGGACTTTTTGCGCGTCGCTAGGCACGCAGTTGGGGCCATCTGCAACATCGGCAATTCCCCGGGCGGCTTCGGCGCCGCTCTGGCTCTTGCTGATCCTTGCCACGGTCGCACTCGGGGTGTGGATGCAAGGCGCTGGACTGGGCTACTACCTGTCGGCCCTCAGCCGACTCATGATCTATGGGCTGGCGGCCTGCAGCCTCAATCTGATCCTGGGCTATGGCGGCATGGTGTCGTTCGGCCACGCGGCCTATCTGGGGGTGGGCGCCTACACCGTGGGTATCCTGATCACTGAAGGCTTCACCAACGGCTGGCTCGGGTTTGCCATGGCCATGGCGGTCTCCGCGCTCATGGCGCTGGCGATCGGTGCGATATCGCTGCGCACCCGGGGCGTGTACTTCATCATGATCACGCTTGCCTTTGCGCAAATGCTCTACTATCTGGTGAACTCGATCAAAGCCTACGGGGGTGATGAAGGACTCAACCTCCGGCAGCGCTCGGACTTCGGCTTCGGGATCGTGTTGAAGAACGATCTCCACCTCTTCCTGCTGGTGCTCACCTGTCTGGTGCTGAGCCTCGGCTTCATCCACCTGCTCATGCGCTCGCGCATGGGGCGGATCATCCTGGCCCAGCGCGACGACGAGATCCGCACCGAGGCGCTGGGCTATCCGGTCTACCGTTATCAACTCGCCCTGTTCGTGATTGCAGGCGCGCTTTGCGGCTTGGCGGGTGCCCTGATGGTCAATCAACAGAATTATGTGAACCCCAACCTCATGGCATGGACGCAGTCCGGCGTGCTGATGATCATGGTGATCCTTGGCGGAGTCGGCACGCTTGCAGGCGGGCTCTGGGGGGCGATCATGCTGTTGGCACTCGAGGACCTGATGGCAGAGGTCACGCCGCACTGGCCGTTCTATGTGGGCTGGATACTGCTCGCCGTGGTCTTGCTGGCTCCGCGAGGGCTGGCCGGTCTTTCCGATCTCTGGCAACGCCGCGAGGGCCGACCCCCGCCGCCAGGAAAGGGCTGACGCTGGCCAGGTCATGACCGCGACCCACGCTCCAGTCCTCGAGATTCGCGACCTCGTCAAGAACTTTGGCGCTTTGCGGGCGACCGACGGAGTGTCGCTCGAGGTGCGCAGCGGCGAGATTCACGCGCTGATCGGCCCCAACGGGGCAGGAAAGACAACGCTGATCGCACAGCTCTCCGGCCAGCTTCGGCCCGACGCGGGGCAGATCCTCTTTTCAGGTCAACGCATCAACGAGGTCAGCGCACACGAGCGGGTTGGGCTTGGTCTGGTGAGGTCGTTTCAGATCACCCGTTTGTTCAGGTCGTTTTCGGCGCTCGACAATGTTGCGCTCGCAGTCCAGTCGCGGCGGCCGCAGCGCGGGTCGTTCTGGCGAAGCGTTGCACGCGATCGCGAGGTTTACGCCGAGGCTGCCGCCCTGCTTGCGCAGGTGGGGCTGGGCGAGCGTCTGCATGACCTGGCGCCAACACTTTCCCACGGCGAGCAGCGAATCCTGGAACTTGCGCTCGCGCTCGCCACCGAGCCTCGGCTGCTGATGCTGGATGAGCCGATGGCGGGTGCCGGGCCCGAAGAGTCCAGGCGCATCCTTGAGCTGATTACCAGCCTCCGGCGCAACAAGCCGATCAGCATCCTTCTGGTGGAGCACGACATGGATGCGGTCTTTCGGCTGGCAGACCGCATTTCGGTGCTCGTCAACGGCACGCTGATCGCGAGCGGCCCACCGGCAACCATTCGATCCGACCCTCTGGTCCGGGCCGCCTACCTTGGCGACGAGCCCGTTGAATGAACCGGGCGATATTCGGGTGGACTAGGCGCAGCGCATGACGCCCCCGCTGCTTCTGGTTGAGCAACTGCAGGCGGCCTATGGGGCAAGCCAGGTACTCTTCGGTGTTGATCTGGAGCTGCAACCGGGCGAAGTGCTCGGTCTGCTCGGGCGCAACGGCATGGGCAAGACCACGCTGCTGCGCAGTATTCTCGGGCTGAAGCGGATCCGCGCCGGGCGCGTTGTCTTTGAAGGCAGGGCAATCCACGGATACTCGCCGGATACGATCGCCCGGCTTGGGGTGGCGGTGGTCCCGGAAGGCAGGCAGGTCTTTCCCAACCTGAGCGTGCATGAGCACCTCAGCGCCTTTGCGCGCACGCCCAGCGGCCGGACTGCCGCGTGGACTCCGTCGTTGGTGTATCGGCTTTTTCCGCGCCTCGCTGAGCGCAGCGGCAACATGGGCAATCAGCTCTCCGGCGGTGAGCAGCAGATGCTCGCCATTGGCCGTGCGCTTGTCACCAATCCGAAACTGCTGATCTTCGATGAGGCAACCGAGGGGCTTGCGCCGCTGATTCGCGAGGAGATCTGGCGCTGCATCGAGCAACTCCGCAGCGAAGGTCAAACGCTCATCGTGGTGGACAAGTACATCGGCCGCCTGGTCGGGATCGCCGATCGCCACCTCATTCTGGAGAAGGGCAGGGTGGTGTGGCAGGGCACTTCGGGGATGCTTTCCGCCGACCGGAACCTCTGGCACCGCTACCTGGGTGTCTGATGCAGGCAGGCAAGCGTTGCCTCGAAAAGCGCATGGTCCGGCTCGGCGAGCGCGTCGCAGGCGCTGAAGTGATCGCGCCCGGGGAGCGGCACGTCGGGCCCCGCATGCGCCGACCACTGCTCACGGATCTGGCGGTTTTGCTCCTTGAAGGCCTCACTTTCCTCCCCGCCCACAGCCGTCAGCAGATGTATCGGGTTGGCTGGTTGCATCAACGCCGGACTCAGCGCGCCTGCGCGGTCGTGGTCGAGATTCAGGGTGGGGGCCAGAAAGGGGGCGCGCACGAAGGGCCGAAGGTCAAACAGACCGCTGATCGCAACACCTGCAGGCACAAGCGTGGACGGGAGATCGGGAGCCTCGTCGACCCAGCGCGTGGCAAGCGTCATGGCGCACAGATGTCCGCCGGCGGAGTGGCCCGAAGTCACCATGCGCGCGCGGTTGTGCCCGAGCCTGTCGGCGTTGCGCCACAGCCAGGCATGCGCCCGGCGAACCTCCTCCACCATGGCTTCGATCCTTGCCGCAGGCGCGAGCGAGTAGTTGATGAGTGCCACGGCGCAGCCGGCAGCGTTGAATGGCGGAGCCACCCAGGAGAAGTCGGCCTTGTCCAGGGCGCGCCAGTAGCCGCCGTGGATGAAGACCAGCAAAGGGGCATTCGGCCGCAATGCCGGGAAGTAGTCGAGCGTTTCGGCGGCACCGTCCCCAAAGCGCAGATCGGCGAGCATCCCCGGACTTGACGCACGTGCTGCACGCGCCCGGCCTTGCCAGCGTTCGAAGATTGCCGGCACGTTGGTCACGCGCAGGCGCGGGTTGTAGGCCAGATCGTCGGGATCGGGAGCTTCGCTGGTCATTGCGTGAATCCTCGATGGTCGCTGGCCCACTCCCGCAGCCTGAACCGCTGCAGTTTGAGATTCTCGGTGCGCGGCAGACTTTCAACGAAGTGGATACGTCTCGGAGCCTTGTAGGGTGCAAGCCGCTGCTTCACCCAGTCCTTGAGCGCTTCGGCAAGCACCGCAGGTTCCTGCGTCACGCCGTCAGGGCTCAACACCACGAAGGTCGTCACGATCTGCCCGCGCCCGGGATCGGGTGCACCCACCACACCACACTCGGCCACCGCCGGATGCGCGAGCAGAACTTCCTCCACCTCCGGCCCCGCAATGTTGTAGCCCGAGGCGATGATCATGTCGTCGGCCCGGGAGTGGTAGCGGAAGTGGCCGTCTGCGCTCATGCTGCAGGCGTCTCCGGTGAGGTTCCAGCCATGCCGCACATACTCGGTCTGCCGCGGGTCGTCGAGGTACCTGCAGCCTGTTGGTCCGCGTACCGCGAGGTTTCCCGCCTGCCCCGGGGGCAGCGCGCGTCCCTCGGCATCGAGAATGCAGGCCTCAAAGCCGGGGATGACCTTGCCTGTGGCGCCAGGCCGCGCCTCCGCAGGCGTGCAGCCGATGAAGGCATGGAGCATCTCGGTGGAGCCGAGGCACTCGGTGAGGTCGATTCCCGAGGCCCGGGACCACTGCGCGCGGGTATCGGCCGGGAGCGTTTCGCCGGAGGATACGCAGGCACGCAGGCTGCCGAGTTGCTCCGCCCTGGCCGCTTGCGCCATCCGCCGGTAGAACGTGGGCGCGGTGAAGCAGATCGAGGCCTGATGCTCCCGGATACCTTCGAGGAATGACTCGGGGGTCCAGGAGGGCTGAAGGACTGCCGTTGCGCCAGCGCGCAAGGGAAAGATGAGCAGCCCTCCGAGCCCGAAGGTAAAGGCAAGCGGCGGAGTGCCGATGAACACATCGCCGCTTGCAGGCTCCAGCAGTTGCCGGGCGGACACATCGGCGATCAGGAGCAGGTCGCGCTGAAAGTGCATGGTGGCTTTCGGCACACCAGAAGTGCCGGAGGTGAAGGCAATCAGCGCAACATCGTCTTGCGCAGTGTCGGCGGCCTCGCATCCGTGGCCAGGCTGCGCCATGGCGTTGTGCAGTGAGCCGTTGCCGTTCAGGTCGTAGTCGAGGCAGGGCGCATCGCCTGTGATCGTGTGCAGCGCCTCGTGCCAGCTTGCGAGCAGGTCGCGTTGCACAAAGGCAGCCTGCACGCAAGCCTTGCGGGCGATGACGGCAAGCTCGCGGGCGCGCAGCAGCGGCATGGTGTTGACCGCAATACAGCCTGCCTTCACCACCGCCAGCCAGCACGCAGCAAGCAACGGATGATTCATGCCGCGCAGAAGTATGCGGCTACCGGTAACCAGACCCCAGCGCATGCGGATGATCGCCACGATCCGGTCGACCCGATCCTTGAGGTCGGCGTAGCTCCAGGCAAGCCCGGCGCCGCGCAGCGCGATGCGCGCTCCGCGCCCCTCGCGCACATGACGGTCGACCAGTTCTGCGCTTGCGTTGAGGCGGTCGCTGTAGTGAATGCCCGCGGGCGGGGGAAGAAGCACCGGCCACTGCGCCCGCGGCGGCAGGCGGTCGCGGCTGAAACTGTCGCGATGGCCGGAAGGAAGGAGCCCGCTCATGAGAGTGCCGGCGATGAAGTGGGGGTGGCAACCGGTGCGCTCGACGGAAGCCTGGGCCGCAGGTCGGGCTGAAGGTTGGACTGCAGGTTGGACTGCGGGTTGGATTGCAGCTCGAACTGCAACTCCTCCTCAGGCTTCCAGCGTGGCGCAACGAGCCTGCGCCTGCCGTCCCTCGACAATCGCAGTCCGGGTTCGTTCAGGTCCTTGCGGTCCCAAAGCTGGCAGGTGACCTGCTTGTGCTTCTGGTCGAGTCCTTCGCAATAGTTGGTGTACTCGCAGGTGCGCACCTCTTCGGCGCGGCCGAGCCAGGTCTTCAGCGCCCAGTCGGGGTCGGCGAGACTCTGGCGTGCTGTGCCGACAAGGTCGCAGCAGCCCTCGGCAAGCATCGCCTCGGCCATTGCGAAGTTATGGATGCCGCCTGTGCAGACGATCGGCGTGCTCAGTCCATCGCTGCGGATCGCTTGCCGGATACTTCTCGTTGCCGCGCGGTTTCGGCCGAAGGGCCCAAGATGGTCCGACCACTGCTGCGGCATGCACTCATACCCGCTCTGGCCGGTGTAGGGGTATGCAGCCTGGCCGATGGCGGGCTGTTTGGCATCGTCGAACTTGCCACCTCGGCTGAGCGACAGAAAGTCCATGCCGGCACGCGCAAAGGCGCGGCCGAACCAGAGGCTGTCGTCGAGACTGCTGCCGCCCGCGATGCATTCCTCCGCAAGATAGCGGCATCCCACCACGAAGTCCTTGCCCGTGGCCGCCCGCACTGCCGCATACACCTCGAGCGGCAACCGCGCGCGCTCCTCCCGGCTGCCGCCGTAGCCATCATCGCGGGTGTTGGTGGCCGACAGGAACGAGGCCATGGTGTAGGCGTGCGCGTAGTGCAACTCCACGCCATCGAATCCGGCATCCTTTGCGCGCTTGCCCGCTGCGGCAAAAAGCCCGGGCAACTCCGCAGGCAGTTGCCGGATATGCGGCAGGTGAAGGTCGTTTACTCTTTCGCGCGCCCCGAACTGGAGGCTCTCCCAATCGGCGGCACCGAGCCAGATCCTCCAATTCTCGGGGCCCGCGGCAAACAGGGCCTGCCTTGCCTGCGCTTCGGGGAGTTGCTCGAGCCCCGCGCGCGCAAGCAATGCCGGGGTGAGGGCCAGATGCCGCTCGAAGAACACGCGCGGTTCGGGTCGCCTGCGGATGCGAAGGAAATCGATGAGCTGGATGAAGAGGCGCGTGTGCCCCCCGCTTGCGGTGTGGACAGCGCGGCTCAGCCTGCTGAGCCCGTCAACGTAGCGATCGTCCCCGATTCGCAGCAAGGGTCCGCTGGGTATGTCGCGGATTCCTGTGGCCTCCACCACGATCGCACCGGGCCTGCCCTGCGCAAAGCGTGCATACCACTCCAGCACTTCGTCGGTGAGTTCCCCTTCCTCGTTCGAACGCCACGGCACCATGGCGGGCACCCAGGTGCGGTGATGAAGCGTGAGGGGCCCGTGGCACAGCGGGCTGAAGAGCAGCGACTGCTGTGCCTGATCGCGGCTGGGGGTTAGGCCGCGCGAAGAGAGGTGCCGGATGCGCTCGGGGGGTTTCCACATTGGGCGCTCATACCCAGGCCTGAATCACATAGTCGTAGCTCGCCTGTGCGTTGAACAGGTCCACCCGCTGGAGCCGGATCTTCCAGCCGCCGTCTTGCCGATGAAGGACATGCCGGTAGCTACCGCCGAAATGACGGATGCGGTCGCGTCGCAACTCCATCATCTGAAAGGGTGTGTAGGTGGCAAGCCTGTCGCCTTCGGCATGTTCGACGAGCGTGATGCCGAGCAGATGGTGGGTGGCCCAAGGTGCTGCCTGCGACCAGGCGTTGGGGTGCAGCAACCGGTTTGCGCGAATCTCCATCAGGTCGCGGTCTTCGGCGAAGATCGACGGCTCGGAAGCCCAGTCGGTCTGTTCGGGCATTGCCGGCATCCAGTACACGCCATCGTCCGTGAAGAGGTCGATCCACGCCAGCCAGCGACGCGCATCGAGCATGAGCGCCTGCCGCGTGAGCAGCACCTCCACGTCGCGCAACAACCCGCGGTCGACCTCGACACTGCCCGGCAGGTACCCTGCAGCGCTCTCGCGGCCGCGGCCCTGATGGTCGGGCGCAATCGACTCTGCACCGGTGAGCGACTGGACCGGTTCGATCACCACCCCGGTGCCAAGCGCTTGCCTCACCCTGTCTTCGGGCATGGGATCGTTTACCGGTTTGGCGCAGCCGGGGCTTGCGCCGTCGCCGCAGGCGTGGCGGCAGCGTGCATGTACTCGCGCCAGGCCTTGAACTGGTTGCGCATCACCACCTCGGAGGTACCCTTGGTGGAGTACACAATCCCCGCCGATTCGGTATCGCTGCCCATGTTGCGGTGAAAGCTCACCCAGTCGTTTCCCCTGGCTTGCAGGCCCCATTGGGCACGGGCCCAGTTCTCGAGGTCGTCGGCGTTGATCATCGTGGCCGGCGAGTTCACCAGGTTGAAGTACCACATTGCGCGCCTGTAGATCGCCTCGGGTGCGCCCTTGAGGCGAAAATGCCAGATCTCGGAGAGTGTCTGGTCGGGGCCGAGGGGGCGCAGGCAGCGCAACTGCTGCAGCGGCGACTGCACCGAAAGGTAAGGGTAGATGAGTACATGGTGAATACTGCGCGACAGGTACTCCTCGGTCCTGTCGGCACCGTAGGCCTGGCGCAGCAAGTCCTCGTAGGCGCGGCTGTCGGGGTCTGAAGGGCGCAGTCCCATGTAGGCCTTGAGCACTCCGTGGCCTCTGGGAAAATTCACAGTCTGGACCGAATCCCACTGATCGAAGCTCGAGGCAAAGGTTGACAGGTAGTGGAAGTGAAGCGGGGCCTCGCCGTGTTTTTCCCTCACCCGCTTTTCGACGCGGCGCGCCGACACGCCGGTCGACTGGTGGGTGACCGAAGGGTGCAAGGCGTCGAGCTGGTTCTCCATGAAGAATTTCCAGTTCGACTGCTGCACGACCCGGTGGCAGATCGGTACAACCTCCACTTCACCTTCGGGTGAGCGGTCGCACATGTCGTCGAAGGCAACCCGAGCGTCGCCGAGAAACTCGAGCAGCGGTGGGCAGTGGGGGCTGAGGCTCGCAAAGACAAAGCCGCGGTAGCTGTCGACACGCGCAGCGGGCGTCATGCTGCACTGCGGATCGTTGGGGTTGAGGCGGGTACCCTCGTAGCCCTGCTTGAGAGGAATCGCGCGAACCCGCCCGTCGAGATGGAAGCTCCACGCATGGTAGGGGCAGACGAAACCGCTGCCGGTGTTGCCGCGAGGGCTTCCGCAGAGCTGCACACCGCGGTGCGGACAACGGTTGTAGAGCACATGGATCCGTCCATCGAGCGCCCGTACCATCACCATCGGCTGCCTGCCGATCGTGAGGGTCTGAAACTGCCCGGGCAGCGCCACCTGGGACGCGTGTCCGCAGTACACCCAGGTTGCCTCGAAGATGTGCTCCATCTCCAACTCGAAGATCGAGGGCTCGGTGTAGACCTTGCGGTGGACCCGGTCGGGTTGGACCAGTTGGTCAAGGTCGAGGGTTGATGGCATCGCTTTTCGGGGGAGGGTTTGAAGGGGGACTTGCACGGTGGGAAGTGTAGCTTTGCTTGCGCAACGCGCATTTCGCTGCAGACCGGACCGAGCCTTGCCGCACGAACCCTTGACGCCGCCGATGCCCTGCGCCGTTGACGGTGCCCTCAGCCGCCGCCGTGCGTTTGTGGCCCGGAGGCGCCCAGGGCCTGAGCAAGCGCATGCCCCTCCTCGTCGGCCAGCGCCGCAGCGCGCAGGGCGGCGACCCGTTCATGCTGTCGGGGGCCCGGTTGTCGCCAGACGATCTGGAGCTTTTCGAAGCTGCGCCATCCCCTTGCATGGGTGTCCCCGTAGCCCTTGACCAGTTGCTGGCAGCGCACGATCTCGAGAGCCAGCGGCAGATCCCGCCGCGCGGCTGCTGCATGCACATCGGCAAGCCATGCATGGATGCGCGCCTCCTCCACCGCAAACCGCAAGGACCCGCGTCGCCAGCGCTTGAGGCGCGCCAGCGCCCACAATTGCAGGAAGCCGCGCAGCGAAGTGGTCTCCACGATCCGGCCGCGTGAGGCAATCCGCTCAACCATCCGGCCAAGCCATCCACGCTTGAGCAGGTGACGCCCGAGCGCTGCGGGCAGGGTGTCCGCAACCTCCTGCAGGCGGGGGTGGAGGTACTCCCGAATCGACAGCAACTCGCCAGGCCCCGCCCGCACTTCGGACCGCACCCGATGAAAGCGGCTGTCACGCGTCTTGAGTTCGGCCACCCGGACTGCGTCCTCCCAGCTCATCCAGAGCGCAAGATGCCGCGCGGCTTCGGCGATCAGCAACTCGCCCTCCGGCTGCCGCTCGGGGGCCCTTGCGGCCGCCACGCTGGCGCGCAACGCCGCAAGCCGTTCGAGGTAGTCGTTGGCCCAGGCTGGGTCCTGGTAGTCGATCAGCCGGCGCAGTCCCGTCACGACGACCCGCCGGGTTGCCGCTTCGTGATGCTCCCGTGCGGCGCGGTCGAGCAGCGCCTGCACCTGCGGATGGGCAGCAACCGGCATCGCCTCTGGGGTGCCGGCGGGCAACGCTGGCTCCTTCGAACGGGCTGGGAGCGGCAGGTGTTGCGGGGGCGATGCGTTGGCTGGACGCGGCGGGTGCAGCGGGGGTGATTCGTTGCCTGGGAGCGGCGGGCGCAGCGCCTGATCGTAGCCCGCGCTGAAGGCGCGGAGGCTCGCAGCGCCGCCGATGCCGCCTCGGCGGATCGTCTCCATGTAGTCATCGCGGCCAAAGGGCAGTGCCTCGCTTGCGGCAAGTGCGCCCAGCAGCACCGCGCTGATCACGCTGCCCTCCTCCTCGGCCACCCTTTGCATGTCAAAGGCGATCAGCCGGCGAGCCGCAGCGCTGGCCGATGCGAGGAGTGCCGCGCTCTGCGCGCGACCATCGCCAAGCGCGGTTTTCTCGGCCATGGCGTAGACCCTGTGGGTGGAGCTCACGAGGACAGTTCGCTCAGGGGTGACGAGTCCCCGCTGCACTGCACGGGCCGCCTCCATGAGCTCGGAGGCGATCACCACATCCACATCGCCCGGAAGGGGCATCAGCGCCATCACCGGGCTCGCGTTGCTGCCGGCATGCAGCACAATCTCCACGTAGTACACGGTGGCACCGGTGCGCTGCGCGACTCCGGGCACCGAGGTGCTCTGCGCCACGTGACCGTGATGCTCGGCAAGGTCAACCAGCCAGTCGGCGAAGACCCCGCCGCCCTCGCCGCCCATCGCGAGCACTGCGATGCGGATCAGCCGTGGAGGTTCCCGACTCAGACGGATTCCCCGATCGACCAGCGCGCGCTGCGCGCTGCATCGCGGCGCTGCAGCCACGCAATCACGGCATTGCGCAGCCGTTGGCGCAGCCGATCCCAGGCCGAGGGATGGCTGACGATGCTCGCCCTGTAGAACGACGGGCACAGGGCCGCTGCATGCGCCACTTCTCCGCAAAGCCCACACCCCACGCACGACTCGACCACGGTGGCCACCGGTTCGGTCCGCAAGGGGTCGGGGTTGCTCCGGATCGTGAGCGAGGGACACCCGGACAAACGGATACATGCGCGATCCCCGGTGCAGGTATCCGCATCCACGCCGAAACGTTCACGTACAACGCGCTCGCCGGCGGCAAGGCGCCTGCGCAGCTGTGGGCGTTCGCGTCGCTGCAGGTTGAGCATGCACTCGCTTTGCGCCACCACCACCTTGGGTCCCGGTTCCGTTGAACGAAGCGCCTGCCGGAGCGCATCCATCATCGACTTCAGGTTGTAGGTGTGTGTGACAGTGCGGACCCAGCTGACCCCAACGCCGCGGACCGCTTGCTCGATGGCATGCCCGGTGCTGCGTGTGGGGTTGGCTGTCTTCGACGAGAGGATGTCCTGGCCACCGGTGGCCGAGGTGTAGCTGTTGTCAACGATCAGTGTGACGTTGCTCGAACGGTTGAATACCGCGTTGGCAACGCCGCTGGTGAGACCGTTGTGCCAGAAACCTCCGTCGCCCATCACGCTGATCACCCGCTTGCCTGCCTGCACATTCATCGCCGCAGCGCTCGCGGTACCCAGCCCGTAGCCCATGGTGGTATTGCCAAGGTTGAACGGTGGAAGGATGGAGAAAAGATGGCAGCCGATGTCGGCCGCCACATGGTGCGGGCCAAGTTCGCGCTCGAGCAGCTTCATGGCTGTGAAGATCGGTCGCTCAGGACAGCCGGTACAGAATCCCGGCGGCCGGTTGTGCACAACCGCTTCCGGGTGCAGTGCGATGACCCGGCTCGGCGCCCTGGGCATCCCGGTTGCGCGATCCTCGTGCGGCCGATCGCCTGGCACCTCAGGCCAGCCGTGGGGTTGCATGGTGCGCCTGGAATCAACGGGCAGAACCCCGTGCTCCTCGAGAAAGCATCGAAGGCCGGCGAGCAATGCCGCTGCGGTGTACTCGCCTGCAACGGGCAGCATATCCTTGCCGTGCAGAGCGCAGCCACTTCCCCGCGCGCGCAGGATCGCTGCGATGTTTTGCTCGAGGAAATTGGGCTGACCTTCCTCCACCAGCAGGATGGCGCGCCGGTGGGTGCAGAAATCAGCGATCTCCTCCTCGAGCACCGGGTAGCTTACGTTCATGACATGGATCGGAACTGCACTACGACCAAAGAGGTCTGCAAGCCCGAGATTGAGCAGTACCCGCATCAGGGTGTTGTAGTGCCCTCCCTGCGTGATGATTCCGATGCAAAGCGCAGCCTGGGCCGCCTGCGCGTCGACAACCTGGCCCAGGCCTGTTGCTTCGCCCGCAGCCAGTACCCTGCGTCCGCCAGGCCCGAAGCGCTCGTTCAAGCCGTGCTCGCGGATGAAGCGGACTGCCGAGGGCCAGCGCGCCAGCACCTTTTCCTGTTCATGCGCAAAGCTCGCCGGGGGAAGCACGATCCGTGCGGTGTCGCGCCGGGGCTGCTCCATGGCCTCGCGCAGTGTGAACCGGGGCGATCGATTGCGGCCTGCAACAAAGTGCCCGTGCACATGGCAGGCACGGATGCGCAGCTGCAGCATCACCGGCGTGTTGCTCGCCTCGCTCAGTTCGAAGCCAGTCTTGACTGCGCTCACGATCGAGGGAAGGTTCGGGCGCGGGTCGAGGAGCCAGATTTGCGACTTCATCGCGAAGGCGTGGCTCCGCTCCTGCATGATCGAGCTGCCCTCGCCGTAGTCCTCGCCAACGATGATCAGCGCTCCGCCGGTCACGCCCCCCGAGGCAAGATTGGCGAGTGCATCGCTCGCAACGTTCGTCCCAACGGTGCTCTTGAAGCTTGCCGCACCGCGTAGTGGGTAGTTCACACTGGCGGCAAGCGTGGCGGCCGCAGTGGCCTCGCTCGCGCTGCTCTCGAAGTGGATGCCGTAGTCTGCGAGGATGTCCTGCGCATCGGCAAGCACATCCATGAGGTGGGAAATCGGCGCCCCCTGATAACCGGCCACGTAGGCCACGCCCGACTCGAGCAAGGCCTTGGTAACCGCAAGAATGCCCTCGCCGCGAAAGATCTCGCCCTCCGAAAGGCGAAGCTTCTGGACTTCTTCCTTGAACGACCGCTCGGCCATGTCCTGAAGTTCCCCGCGAGCTCTAAAGTCCTGATCCAGTGGTGGTTGACCGACTGCAGGGCCTGCCTCAGAGGTCAACCCTTGAGCCGGAACGAAACAGACGTCCACGGTGGGCCTCGTTCATGGCAGGCCACCCCTTCATGCAGGCGCTGTCAAGCTGGCACGTCCCCCGAGGCTCTGCGCCGATGCGACGATGCGCCAACGCTGATCCTGCGAGTATCCGCATAATGGTCGCGATGCGTACTCCCGAGGCGCGGGCCGGCGGTGGGCGGCGCAAGTGGTGCTCAGGTTGACGCCTTCGCCGTCGCTTTCGTCTTCGTCTTCGTCTGTCTTCGTCTTTATATCCTGCCCGACCATGCCTGTGCGCATCCCGCTTTCCTTAGCTTAGCCCCAGCTTCACATGACGCCAACCGCCGCCCCCGGCTGCGAGGGGTTCCTCGCGAAACTGCGCAACGCCTGGAAGCAATCCGGGTCGATGCTCTGCGTTGGGCTCGACCCGGACCCGCGGCGCTTTCCTCTGCATTTGCGTGGCCGAACCAACGCCATCCTCGAGTTTTGCGCTGGCGTTGCCGATGCAACCGCTCCCTTTGCCTGCGCATTCAAGCCGCAAATCGCCTGCTTTGCAAGCGCCGGCGCCGAAGATCAACTGACGGGTCTGATGGAGCACCTGCGGGCGTTTCATCCGCAGATTCCTGTCGTTCTCGATGCCAAGCGCGGTGACATCGGCAGCACGGCAGAACACTACGCGCGCGAAGCCTTCGAACGCTACAAGGCCGACGCGGTCACCGTCAGCCCCTACATGGGGGGCGATTCGATCAACCCCTATCTCGCCTATGCAGGCCGCGGCGTGATCATTCTCTGCAGAACCTCGAATCCAGGGGGCGCAGATCTGCAGGCGCTCCCTGTGGGCCTTGCAACCGCTCGCGGGCAGGTGGCGCCCCCGGAAGCTGCTCCATTTGCCGGGCATTGTGCCCTCTATGAGCATGTGGCGCATCTTGCCGCAACCCGGTGGAACGCAGGGGGCCAGATCGGCCTCGTGGTGGGGGCGACCTACCCTGGGGAACTTCGCCGCGTGAGAGAGATTGCCCCTGATCTTCCGCTGCTCGTACCTGGCATCGGCGCGCAGGGTGGGGATATCGAAGCCGCGGTCGGCGCAGGTCTTGACCGGCGCGGGTTCGGCATGATGATCAATTCTTCACGCGCAATCCTTTACGCGAGCAGCGGCGGGGATTACGCCTGTGCGGCAGCGCGTGTTGCAGAACAGACGGCCGAGGCAATACGGCGGGCAGCGCGCAGGCAGACAGGCGATGCGCATCCTGCTGGTGGAAGACGATGAGGTCATTGCAAACGGCCTGAGCCGCTCGCTTCGGCAGGCCGGCTACGCCGTGGATCATCTTGTATCCGGCTACCGCGCCCACAACGCCCTCGGGCTCGATGCGTCCGATCCTGTGATCCTCGACCCTGGATGACCTGGTATCCCCGGGCTGGAAGTACTCAGGCGCTTGCGGGCCCGTCAGTCTGCGGTGCCTGTGCTGATCCTCACCGCCACCGACTCGGCGGAGCGGCGGGTGCGCATGCTCGATGCCGGCGCCGGTGACTTCATCGCCAAGCCCTTTGCACCGGGGGAACTCGAGGCGCGGGTCCGTGCGCTTGTCCGGACCGAAAGTCCCGGGCAGCCGGGCACCGTATTCGGGGTGGCCGCGGGCACAGCCGGATGCCGCTTCAGTCTGCTGTTTCAGCGCGAGGGGGGGCGTCACTTGCAGGTGACCCCTGCATAATCCGCTACACTTTGCTCCAGGCGAATTAGCTCAGTCGGTTAGAGCAACGGAATCATAATCCGCAGGTCCGGGGTTCGAGTCCCTGATTCGCCACCAGATAAATCAGCGACTTGGCGAATCCTTGAGGGTTCGTCAGGTCTGTTTCCGCGGATTTCCCACCGTTTTTCCACGGTTTTCCCGCCGTTCTCCCACCGTTCTCCCGCCGTTTTCCCACCGGTGGGAAAACCGCAGGCAATTGAGCTGCTCACAGAACAGGGCGAGGCTTTCTCCAGGCAAACGCTGGCCCGACCTCGTCTGGCTTGCGCGCAGCGCGCGCAGAGCGCTACGACTTGTCCTTGCAGGGAAACGCCTGAATCATGGCCTCCCGCACGAGAACGCTGGCGTGGCGGCCAAGCAGGGCGGGATTGCTCTCGAGGTAGCGTCGAATCACGGCCTTGTGCTGCTGCAGCGTGCCGTCCTTGGGCATGCAAACCCGGGGATCGGTATGTGCAAGCATCAGTACCGAGCCGATCACAAAGCCGTTCAGGTGCCCCAGCAACTCACGGTCGGCCGCAGGGTTCTGGCTCAGACCATCGTTGATGCGTCGCTCCACATGGAAGCCCTGCTGTACCAGATCGTTGCCGGTGCTGATCCCAAAGGCACCCGCGGCATGCGGAACCGCCAGCGCAAGCACTGCAGCGAGGATCTTCTTCATCGCATACTCCACCTTATCCACGGACTTCAGGGTTGTTGCTGATCGCGCGCCTGCCAGCCACGCCGGTATCCTGCACGAAATCCCAGCCAGGCGGCAAGCGCAGAGGCCCCGATCAGAATCATGACAATTGCGGCAATCACATGGATCCTCCCGGAAGCCTGGCCCAGAGCGTGTAACTGCGCCCTGTTGCACTGAACAACTCCCCACCGGGGTTGAACATTACCCGGGTATCCTGCAAACGTCCACCCAGGTTGCGCCCGTCAGTTGCGCAAGCGCCGAGGGTGCGATGCACAACGCCGAATTGCGGCTGCCGGCAGCCGGATACACCCGGTCGAAGACCCGCATCGAAACGTCGGCATACACCGGAAGCGGCGCGCGCAGACCAAAGGGGCACACGCCACCCACCGGATGCCCGGTCAGCAACTCCACGTCCCCGGGTGCAAGCATCCTGGCTTTGCCGAAGCGCTGCTTGAACTTCACATTGTCGATGCGTGCATCGCCGCGTGTGACGAGCAGGATCACCGTGGGGTCAGCAAGCCTGAATGCGAGCGTTTTTGCAATGTGCGCAGCCTCAACGCCAAGCACTCGCGCCGCACTTTCCACCGTGGAAGTCTCTTCGCTCGTCTCGATGATCGTGAGGTCAAGCGCGAGGTCTTCAAAGTGCTGCCGCACCGATTCCAGGCTCATGCGTGGCTCGTGCAGCTGCCTTCAGGCGCTTGCGACAGGACCGGGCAGAATCGGGGATTGGTCATGCGGCGGGTGCGTTCAGCGTGGGTGATGCGTGGAGGCCAGGCGCGTGTTGGGCAGGGTGGATGCGTGTGGGCCACACACATGGCCGGTGCCTGGGATCATAGCCTCCTGCGCACCGGGGAGGACTTCAGTCTGAATACCTCTTACACTCAGGCTTCAACGTTCAACAAAAGGAGACCGTCTTATGGCAAAACGACTTTCCCGGTGGGGCCTCTGTCTGGCAACGCTCGCGGTGCCGGCATTCGCTGCCGCCCAGACGATCACGCTCAAGGTCCACCATTTCCTCGGGCCCCAGTCGATCCAGCACACCAAGATGCTGGCTGACTGGTGCAGCAACATCGCCCGTGACTCGAACAACCGTCTGCAATGCCAGATCTTTCCGGCGATGCAACTCGGCGGATCGCCTCCGCAGCTCTTCGACCAGGCCAAGGACGGCGTGGCCGATGTGGTGTGGACAGTTGCCGGGTACTCCGCAGGTCGCTTCCCGAAGTCGGAGATCTTCGAGTTGCCCTTCATGATGACCAACGCCGATGCCACCAGCCGCGCGGCCTGGGATTATGTGCAGAAGTACGCGATGGACGAGTACGCGCAAGTGAAGCTTCTCGCAGTCCATGTTCATGGTCCCGGCAACATCTTCACCCGCAACAAACCGATCACCTCGCTCGCCGACTTCAAGGGAATGAAGTTGCGCGCGCCCACCCGTCTCACCACCAAGATGCTCGGTATGCTTGGCGCAACGCCGGTGGGAATGCCGGTGCCGCAAGTGCCCGAGGCTCTCTCCAAGGGTGTGATCGACGGCGCGGTCATTCCCTATGAGGTGGCGCCTGGACTGCGCGTCCACGAACTCACCAGGTTCGTGGCCGAACCCGACCGCAGCTACGAGGCGCTCTACACCACCTTCTTCATCGTGCCGATGAACAAGGCCCGCTACGACTCCCTTCCCGCTGACCTCAGGGCCGTGATCGACAAGAATTCCGGTCGCGAGTTCTCGGCTTTCCTCGGACGTACCCAGGCCGGCAATGACGTTCCCGGGCGCGCAACCTTCGCGTCCACTGCGGGATACACCATCAACACCATCCCCAAGGCCGAACTCGAGAAATGGAAGCAGGCCACCGACAAGCTCGACGATGAGTGGGTTGAGGACATGAACAAGCGCGGGGTCGACGGCAAGGCGCTGCTTGCGGCGGCGCGGGACCTGATCAAGAGCTACACCAGGTAGGTTCCGGCAAGTCGTGCACTACAACACGCAGACGAACCGTCATGGCATGCGGCACGACCCCTTCAAGGCGGTGGTCGTACCGCGGCCGATTGGTTGGGTTTCCACGGTTGCAGCCAACGGGGTGCTCAATCTGGCTCCCTACAGCTTCTTCAACGCTGTGAGCGACAAGCCGCCCATGGTGGTCTTCTCCTCGGGCGGACGCAAGGACAGCCTGCGCAACATCGAGCACAGTGGAGAGTTCTGCTTTTCGCTTGCCACGCATGCGCTGCGCGACGCGATGAACATGAGTTCGGCTGCGGTGGCACCGGACGTCGACGAGTTTGCACTCGCAGGCCTCACGCCCGCCAACTCCGTCCTGGTGAAGGCACCCCGGGTGGCGGAGAGCCCGGTGGCGCTCGAGTGCAGGCTGTGGAAGATCGTTCCGATGCCTGCCCCGCACGGCTCAACCGAGTCGTTCTGGACGGTGGTCTTTGGCGAAGTGGTGGGGGTCTACATCGACGACCGCTATCTGCGCGAGGGCCGGGTGGATGTGGCCGCGATCCGGCCGATCGCACGACTGGGCTACATGGACTATGCAGTGGTGGGCGCAGAAAACATCTTCGAACTCAAGCGACCGGAAGTGAGCGCCGACGGCATGTCGGCGCACTTCAACGCCAAGGCGTGGGACGGCGTGTACCGCTGAGCGCTGCAGCGCAAGGCACCTGCCTGCCTCACCGATCCCTGTCGATCGCCTCCGACGCGGCGATCGTGCGGTCGATGATTGCCTGGGTACTCCCCAGGTAGTTCGCGGGGTCGCCAAGCGCTGCGATCTGTGCCGCCGACAACTGCTCTTTAAGCTGCGGATCCGCCGCAAGTTGTTCGGCGAGGGTGGACGCTCCGTCGTGCACCCTGCGGCAGGCCTCGTAGACCACGTCATGGGCCTGCTGGCGTCCGAGATGCGGTGCAAGGCCCATCATCACAGCCTCGGCCATGATGAGTCCCCGGCTGGCGTCGAGGTTGGTGCGCATGCGCTCCGGGCGTACTTCGAGCCCGCGCAGCAGGAAGCGCGCCTGTTGCAAAGCGCCTGCGGTCAGCACGAAGCCTTGCGACACCGCCAGCCACTCGGCGTGCCAGGGACCGGTGGCGCGTTCCAGATCCTGGACCATCGCATCGAGCATCAGGCCCGCATGCTGACGTACACCCCGCGCAGCGGCAAGGATCAGTTCGCTGCTGATCGGATTGCGCTTTTGCGGCATCGTGCTGCTCGCTCCCCGCCCCGGCACGAAAGGCTCGGAGACTTCCCCAACTTCGGTTGAGGCAAGCAGGATCACATCGAGTGCGATCTTCGCAAGGCTTGCACTGATCAGCCCGAGGAGGTTGAGCGCCTCGGCCAGATTGTCGCGTGCAACATGCCAGGTGCAGACCGGTGCAGCCAAGTCGAGCCTTTCCATGAGCGCCTGCTGCACCCGCATGCCTTCACTGCCGAGCGAGGCCAGCGTGCCCACTGCGCCTGCAAACTGGCCCACCATGAGGCGTGGGAGCAGTTGCGCCAGACGCGTTTGATGACGGTCGAGCATGGAAAGCCAGACGCAGGCCTTGTAGCCGAAGGTGATCGGCAGCGCCTGTTGCAGATGTGTGCGGCCCGCCATCACCGTGGCGCGGTGCTGTGTGGCGAGTGCCCGCAGGATGCGGCGAAGCGACCGGAGGTCTTCGTCGATCGCAGCGAAGGCCTCGCGCAACTGCAACACCAGAGCGGTGTCCATGATGTCTTGCGTGGTTGCGCCCCAGTGCACATAGCGACCCGAGTCGCCGCACTGTGTCACCAGCTGATGCACCAGCGGAAGGATGGGATAGCCCACGTTGTCGGTCTCGGCCTTGAGCTTTGCGAGATCGAGCTTGTCGGCGCGGGCGAGCGCAGCGATCTCGCGAGCGGCGTGGCCGGGAATCACACCGCAACCCGCCTGCGCCTGCGCGAGTGCGATCTCAACCTCGACGCAGCGCTCAAGAAATCGTTGGTCGGAGAACACCGCGCGCATCGCAGGCGTGCCGAAGGCATCGCGGTACAGTAGCGAATCGAGCACAGTGCTCGCGTTGAGGGCGTCTGACATGCGTTGGGAATCCCGCTTCGGAAAGCAACGAAACCTTCGCGTGGAAGGCGTGATCGGTTGATTGTGCGCGCGCTGCCAGGCCGCCGGGCGGTGCTGCAAGGCGCCGCGCTTGCAGGCTTCGCGCTCGCCGCGCGCGCGAACGCAGCAGTGCGCAGCGTTGATGTGCAGGGGCACCGTGGTGCGCCTGGGCTCTTGCCCGAGAACACGCTGCCTTCCTTCGCGCGGGCGCTCGAACTCGGTGTGGACACGCTCGAACTCGATGTGGTGATGACCCGCGACGCAGAGGTGGTGATCAGTCACGATCCCGACCTCAATCCAGACATCACCCGCGGACCGGATGGCAGCTTCCTCAATGCGCGAGGCCCGCGCATCGTGGATCTGAGTTTCGCCGAATTGCAGCGCTACCAGGTCGGACGCCTGCGCGCGGGAAGCCGTTATGCGGCGCGCTATCCCGAGCAGCAAGCCATCGAGGACCTGCGGATTCCGCGCCTTGCCGACCTCTTCGAGATGGTGGAGCGCTCAACCCGACCCATGGTGCGCTATGCGATCGAAACCAAGCTCTTTCCGCTGCGCCCCGACCTGACGCCACCGCCCGAAGTGGTGGTGGATGCACTTCTGGCGCAGATTGACCGCTACCGCCTGAACCGGCGTGTGCAGATACTCTCCTTCGACTGGCGCAGCCTTGCTCTCGTTCAACGCAAGGCACCGGGCATGCCCACTGTGTACCTCACTGCGTCGCTCCCGAACTTCGACAACCTCGGTGCGGGCGCAGACTCCCCGTGGACTGCGGGCTGGCAGCTGCGAAACTTCCCCTCGGTGGCGCACATGATCCGGGCTGCAGGAGGCACCCACTGGTCGTGCGCCTACCAGAACCTCAATGCCGCGAAGATCGAGATGGCGCACCGCGTTGGGCTGCAGGTACTTGCCTGGACCGTGGACGACACCGCCACCATGGAGCAATTGCTTGACATGCAGGTGGACGGCCTGGTCACGAATCGGCCCGATCGGGCAATGGCGCTCCTCAGGGCACGGGGCCAGCGCGCCGGGCTGCGGCTGCAGCAAGAATTGCATGCAACTGGCGTACACCATCGCCCAGTGCGGCCGGGCCTGGCTGCAGGATGTCGCACGACTTGATCTCGTGCAACTCGCCCCGGCGCAAGGCCTCGATGCCGGACCAGCCCGGGCGGGCGTGCAGATGTTGCGCACGAAACTTCTTGCCGCACCACGATGCAACGATCACTTCGGGGTTGCGTTCAATCACCGCATTGGCGTCAGCCACCACGCGATGGCGTCCCAGCGATTGCTGAGCCAGCTCGGGAAAGATATCGTCTCCCCCGGCGATCCCAACGAGTTCCGACACCCAGCGGATTGCCGAGATCATCGGCGCATCCCACTCCTCGAAGTACACGCGGGGACGCCAATCCCACTCCCGAGCCGCCTCGCGCATCGCCTGATGGCTTTGCAGGCAATCCGCGATCCAGACCTCGGCACGCGCGCTTGCGCCAACGAGGAGTGCGACGGTCCGCATCGTTTGCAGAATCTCCGCGATGCTGCGTTGGTTGCTGATCCACACGTTGAGTCCGGCCCGGATCAGCTTGTCGGCAAGCGCTGCCTGCATGTCGGAAAAACCGATCACCAGATCGGGTTCAAGTGCCACGATGCGGTCCTCCTTCCCGTCGAGGAAGGCCGAGACCCGCGGTTTTTCACGGCGGGCCTCGGGAGGGCGGACCGTGTAGCCGGAGATTCCCACCACGCGATGAGACTCGCCGAGCAGGTAGAGCCACTCGGTCGTCTCCTCCGTGAGGCAGACGATACGTTGCGGACCGCGATAGACTGCGTTCACTTCGGGGGATGCGGCCAGGGATTCACACGGCTTTGCACGTCAACGCGCTCTTCAAGTCACCATGCACTGAGAGGTCACCATGCTCTGTGTGAGCTACAACATCCAGTATGGTACCGGGCGCGACGGGTGCGTTGACTTGCCGCGTATTGCGCGCAGCCTCGCCGGAGCCGACCTGATCGCGCTGCAGGAAGTGGAGCGGCATGCGCAGCGCACCGGTATGGTCGACCAGGCCGAGGCCCTCGCCGGTCTGCTGCCCGGCTACCACTGGGTGTATGGCGCAGGTCTGGATCTGCACGCCGACGTGCTCCGCGCCGATGGAACTGTGCTGCAGCGACGGCGGCAGTTTGGCAACATGTTGCTCAGCCGCAGTCCGATCCTGAACGCCCGCAACCACCTGCTGCCGAAGATGGGCACGCTGCGTCAGTTCTCGCTTCAGCGCAGCGCGCTCGAGGGTGTGATCCTCACACCGCTCGGCAGAGCGCTGCGGGTTGTGTCGGTGCATCTCTCGCACCTCTCGGACGCCGATCGGGAAGATCAGGTTTTGCGCCTGCTCGCGCTGCACAAGGGAGCCTACGACGAGGGCCCTGGATGGTGTGGATCCACGGTGAAGGCCGATTTCAGCGAGTCGATCGATGCGGGCCCGATGCCGAGGGAGGCGCTTCTCATGGGGGACTTCAATTTCAGCGCGCGATCTTCCCTCTATGCGCGAATCGTGGGCCCTTGGAGCCCCGCCTACGGCAGGATGAATACGCGCGACGGATTTGTGGACACCTGGGTGGAGGCCGGACATCGCGAAGATGAAGGCATCACCTGCCGCAACGGCTCGCTCGAGGACGGCGAGCGTATCGATTACTGTTTTGCGAGCACCGATCTGGCTTCTTCGCTACGCCGTGCGTGGATCGACAGCGAGGCCGCAGGTTCGGACCATCAGCCGATCTGGGTTGAACTGGCGGTCTGAGTGATCTGGCGAGCAGGCGCGCAGCACCAGCCATCACGCTCTGGGTGATCCGACGTCCAGGCTTGATTCGACCCGTCGGCGCAGTGCGAGTGTTGACCGCAGGATATCCGCAGCCCGCTCGCCGAGCATGATCGCGGGAGCGTTCGTATTGCCCGAGGGCATCGAGGGAAACACCGAGGCGTCGGCGATCCGCAGGCCCCCAATCCCATGCACCCGCAACTTGTTGTCCACCACGCTCGTCTGACCGCTGCTACCCATGCGGCAAGTGCCCACCGGGTGGCAGGCGCTCTGCGCCCGCGAGGCGATCCAGGCGAGTACCTCGTCATCGGTCCGGACCCCTTGACCCGGGGCGAATTCGTCGAGAATGAGTGCGGGCATCGGGGCGGTGGCCATCAGGCGCCGCAGCAGGCGAAAGCCGCGAAGCGCCACCTGCTGGTCCTGTGGACTATCCAGATAGTTGAAGCGTATCCCGGGCGGCTCTCGCGGGTCGGCTGAGCGCAGGTGCACCGCGCCCACGCTTTCAGGCCGCAAAACGCAGGAGGTGGAGGTCATCGCGGGAAACTCCTCGGACCTGCGCGGCAGCGTATCGCGGATCGCGTAGGGCATCAGGTGCATCTGCACGTCAGGCCGGGCAAGGAGGGGATCGGTCTTGAGAAAACCGAGCAGCGGTGCGAAGGGCAGGCTCATCAGGCCAGTGCCCTGGCTCATGTAACGCAGCAACTGGCGAAATGCCGCGAGGCCCTGCGCCAGGTGGTTGGCGGAGTGCGCCGGGTCCTTGAGGCGCCAGACGACGGGGGTGTTGAGATGATCGCGCAGGTTCTCGCCCACCGCCGGCAAGGCGTGGACGACCGCAATGCCGAGCGACCCGAGAACCTCCGGGTTGCCGATGCCCGAGCGCTCCAGCAGTTGGGGCGACCCGAGGGCTCCCGCGCAAAGCACGGTCTCCTGCGCGCCCACATGCCAGAATTTGTCGGCACGACGGTATGCGGCCCCTGTACAGCGCCTTCCATCGAGGAGAAGGTTCTGCACCTGCACCCCGGTCATCACGCGCAGGTTCGGTCGCTGGCGGGCTTCCTCGAGATAGCCCTCGGCAACGCTCACCCGCCGTCCAAGGTGGATCGAGGCCTGGGCTAACGCCAGCCCGTCCTGCGAGGCGCCGTTGTAGTCGGGATTGCGACGATAGCCAAGCGCTGCGCCGGCCGCGAAGATCGCGTCATACAGCGGATTCGGATCGCTGACCTCGCTGAGCCTGATCGGTCCTGATCGACCGCGTGCGGGCAGCGCCTCGCCGCCCACGAAGTGTTCACAACGCTCGAAGAACGGGGCAACCTCGCGCCAGCCCCAGCCACGGGCGCCGAGCGCCTCCCAGTCGTCGTAGTCCTGACGCTGGCCGCGCGTCCAGACCATCCCGTTGATCGCGCTCGACCCCCCCAGGATCCTGCCGCAGGTCACACGCATCGAACGCCGGGCAAGGCCGGGCTCAAGCTCCGATGCATACAGCCAGTTCACCTCGGGATCGTCGTGCAGCAGGCCAAAGGAGATCGGCATCGGGGTGAGCGGATGCGACGACTCCCCGGCTTCCAGCAGGAGTACGCGCAACGCCGGATCCTCGCTGAGTCGCGAGGCGAGTACCGCGCCGGCTGAACCGGCACCAACGACAAGCACGTCGAAATCTTCCGCTGCCAAGCGGGGTTCTCCGGTTGTGAGAGCATCAAGACCCTGTTCCAAGCTCCGCGGGGAGTATCCATGAGTATTCACGGTTCGGTCAACGTGCTCGGCACACCGCTGATGGCGTGCTCCTACGATCCGGTCACCGGTTTTTTCCGGGATGGATGCTGCGAGACTGGACCGCAGGATGTGGGGAGCCACACGGTGTGCTGCAAGGTGAGCGAGGCCTTCCTGCGCTACTCGAAGGCAGTCGGCAACGACCTCTCCACGCCGGTGCCGCAGTATCGGTTCCCGGGACTCAAGCCTGGGGACCGCTGGTGCGTGTGCGCATCGCGCTGGCTGCAGGCCTACGACGCAGGATTCGCCCCGCCAGTGGTTCTCGAGGCAACAAACCAGGCCGCCCTGCGGATCGTTCCCCTGGATGCCTTGCTCGAAATGGCGGTGCGCAGGCCGGGTGAGACCGCCGACCGGCAAGCCGACGGCGATTGAGACTTTCCGCCGCAGGCGTGTGCTGCCCCCGCCCCCGCTACCGCTCCCGCTTCAGCGTGGGGCACCTTCAACCCCGGATTTCGCGCTCGCCCGTGAGCATCGCGCTGATCAGCGGGATGCGCAGCACGATCACATAATAGAAGACTGCGCTGAGGTGAAGGCCGATCATCCCGAGGATTGCCGGCTTGCCGATCGTCTTGTGGTACCAGGTTGCAGTAGCCGACCACGACGCGGGTACTGCTGCGGCAAGCGGGCCCGAGAAGGCAATCTCGTCGTCGGCAATCAGGCCGGTTCCGGCCTGGGCGAGAAGCAGCAGGAGCATTGCGAGAATCGCGTAGCCACCGGGGGGCGAATGTCCGATCCAGCGCAACTTCTCTTCGCGTTGAAGCCTCAGATATCCGAAAAGGGCGCGAGGCCCCCGAACAAACTGCGAAAAGCGTGCGTGCCGAGGACCCCCCAGCCCCCAGATCACCCGGAACGCAAGCAGACCGAGCACGAGATAGCCGAACTGGGCATGACGCAGGAGCAATTCCCCCCCCTGGGTACCGGTGACGATCAGCCCGAGGACTGCGAGCGCCAGCGTCCAATGGAAGATGCGCAGTGGCAAATCCCACACCGCGACCTTCTTCAAGCTGGCCGGCGCGGCGTTATGCGTGCGATCATTCGCCATGATTAGCCTGGAACATTGTGGAATTCAACTCCTGCAGCGTCACCCATGTTTCGCTTCAACCCCCACTTTCCTCGCCCGAAACCAGGACCCTTCCTCATCCCTCACGCCAACACCACCGGGAGAAATCTCATGCATCCATCCACCTTCGCCACCACCCGCATCGGACCGATGATCCGTGCAGCAGGCAGATCACCCTTGAAAGCTTTCGCCAGCGGGTTGCTCGCTGTTGCGCTTGCGGGCGTCCCCACTGGAGTATCCGCCCAGTTTGCCAAACCCGAGGATGCAGTCAAGTATCGCAAGAATGCGCTCTTCGTGATGCAGCAGCACTTTGCGCGCCTTGCTGCGATGGCCCAGGGCAAGGCGCCCTACGACGCAAAGATTGCAGCCGACAACGCGCTCGTCGTGGCCAACATGGCAGCGCTCCCTTGGGCCGGCTTCGTGGAGGGCACCGACAAGGGGGACACGAAGGCCAAGCCCGAAATCTGGAAAGACCGGGACGACTTCCGGCAGCTGAGCGAAAAGTTTGTGGTGGAGGTTGGCAAGCTCCGAACAGCCTCGGCAACCGGCAGGCTTGACGACCTCAAGGCAGCGGTGAACGCCACTGCGGGTGCCTGCAAGGCCTGCCACGACGAGTACCGCGCAAAGTAGCCAACCGCCGATGGCCCATGTGCAGAGTGCGCTGCCTCGCGTGGGCCCGTGACACTCACGCTGGCGCTCCTGCTCGGGGGATACCTTGGCCTGCTGCTGCTCGGTCTTCGGCTGCGCGGCCGCTCGCTCGAGGGACCGTGGGCTGTGCTGCTGCGCAGCTTCCTGCCGAGCTGGCAATTCTTTGATCGGCTGGGCAACCGTCCGCTGCTTCAAGTTCGACTGTGCGGTGGCGGGCCTGCCCAGCACCGCAAGGCGTGCTCCAGGGGATATACGACCTGGGCGCCACGGGCCCGATGCCGTCTGCTCGGGATTCTTCACAGTCCCTTCACACTCGGCCAGCTCTACCAGCAGACGCTCGTTGAGCAACTCGCTGGCGAACTCCGCCGCCACGACCTGAGCCCCGAGGAACTCGCGCGAGGATCAGCGTACCGCAGCGTGCTTGCCCTGAGTGCTGCGCTTGCCGATGCCGAGCAGCCGGGTTGGACGGCACTCGAGTTCCGCATCCTTCTGATCAACCCGCGCGTCGATGCCTCTCTTCCCCACGACGACCTTTCGGAAAACGATGAGCGGCTGATTCTGCTCTCGCCAACGATTGAGTCTGCAGCCCTGCTTCCACCCCTGCGCTGCGCCTGATCAGATCCTTCGGCCCACGCTGTTGTGGTGAACGATCCGCTCGATGCACTCAGGCTGGGGCTTGGGCTGCTCGCATGGTCGATCGCTTTGCAAAGCCTCGAGGACTGGCAACTCGCGCGAAGCGTGCTGGCGTGCCGGGTTGCCACATGGCCAGTCCTCGGCAGCGACCTGGCGGTCCGATCGGCGCGCTGGTACGCACTGCTCAAGATGGTTTACGCACCCGGGCGGGCGCGCGTCTGGATCGGCCTGAGGTTTGGATGCGCCCTGTTGCTCCTGGGTCAGGCCGCGTGGCAACCGCTGCGTCTCGCCGACTGCAAGGTAGTGCTTGCGCTTTGGTTCCTGCAATTGCTCACCCAGGTACGCTGGCGCGGCGCCTTCAATGGCGGAAGCGACCTGATGACGCTCAGTATGCTCAACAGCCTGCTGTTTGGACTCTGCCTGGGCCAACTGTGGGCGTTTTCGCCAGGTGACGGCACCGTTGCGCCCGGGATTTCGCTCCCGCCGGCAACTCCGGGTGCTGCATGGACCTATCTGCCCGAGCGCGCCGCCCTTTGGCTGATCTGCATTCATATGCTGACCTCCTACTTCGTTGCAGGAGCGGTCAAGCTGCTTCAGCCCGAGTGGCGAAGCGGCGAGGCGCTCATCCACTTTCTTGATGCCTCGGTGCATGGGCCTCTGAGCGCCGGCAACTGGCTGCGGATCCCCCGAATTGCAGCGCTCATCGCCTGGTCCTTCATGGTCTGGGAGGTGTTCATGCCGTTTGGTCTTCTGCATCCAAAGCTTGCGCTCATGGGATGTGGCCTCGCAGCAGTCTTTCATCTGCTGGTTTTTGTGTATCTGGGCCTGAACCGCTTCTTCTGGACATGGCTCGCCGGATTTCCAGCGATCATCTTTGCAGCCGCAGAGCTTGCGGCACTGCGCGCAGTCCGCGGGTAGGCGCTGAAATGCCCCGAAGGGCCTCGGCTGGGCCCTCCGGCAAGCAACTAAAAGCCAACGATCCGGGATCGACCCAGACACTCGGGGAGGATTGCATGACCGGCGCTGCGCACCACCCCGCTTGCTTCGAGTTCCACCTGGAACCACAAGCACTCGTAGTTCTCGTAGCGCCACGACCAGACGATCCGGTTGAAAGCGAGCCCCCGAATTTCGGTGGAAGGCCCGAGGATTGCGATCACTTCCTGACCGGACATTCCTGGATTGATGCGGGCGAAGCGTTCGCGGGTGAGGACCTGCTCGAAGGCCATCATCCGTCCAGCCTCGTCGAAGTCGACAAAGTAGCTGTGCCTTCCGAAGGGGCCGCGTACGAACACGAGCCGTGAACCAGCGCGTACCTGCAGAGTGGCCGCAGGTTGACCCAGGCTGAAGATCACCTGCTCAGGCGTTTGCCCAAGCATGTCGGCACCCGGCGCGTAGCGGCGCGAGCCGGTCAGAGCTTCCTTGATTGCACAGGAGGCAAGAAAGACAGCTACGACAACGAGAAGCATCTGACGCATGTTGAGCCGGAGTGAATTGTGCGTGGGATCGTCACAGCGCGCACGCCCCAACAGATTTCGCGCACCAGGTGGAATCGGGCGAGCAGGGTTGGACGGGGTGGCACTGTTTTAGATGATCCGGGTGCTCCTGCCTTCCCAGTAGCGCTCGCGCAACAGGCGCTTGTAGAGTTTTCCTGTGGGCAGACGGGGCAACGCATCGGTGAAGTCGATGCTGCGGGGGCACTTCGGGTGCGCGAGATGCTCACGACAGAACGCGATCAGCTCGGCTTCGAGCCCTGCGTCGGCCTGCACTTGCGGTATCGCTTGCACAACTGCCTTGACTTCTTCGCCAAGATCGGGGTTGGGTACCCCAAAGACTGCTGCATCGGCCACCTTGGGGTGGGTGATCAGGAGGTTTTCGCACTCCTGCGGATAGATGTTCACGCCGCCCGAAATGATCATGAAACTCGCGCGATCGGTGAGGTAGAGATAGCCATCGGCATCCACATAGCCCACGTCGCCCACGGTGCTCATGCTGCCGTCCGCGGAGCTTGCCTCGCGCGTCTTCTGCGGGTCGTTGAAGTACTCGAAGGGAGAACCGGTGCGGAACCAGACCGTACCTGGAACGCCAACCGGGCACGGCTGCATCGCGTCGTCGAGGATATGCAGATCACCAAAAAGCACCTTGCCGACGCTGCCGCGGTGAGCGAGCCATTGCGGGGTATCGCAGGCGGTGAACCCGAGCCCCTCGGTTGCCCCGTAGTACTCATGAATGATCGGCCCCCACCATTCGATCATCGCCTCCTTCACCTGAACCGGACACGGCGCAGCCGCATGAATCGCCACTTCCAGGCTCGAGAGTTCGTGCGCAGTGCGTTTGCGCGCATCGAGTTTGAGCATGCGGCTGAACATCGTTGGGACCAGTTGCGTGTGCGTGATCCGGTAGCGTTCGATGAGCTCGAGAAAATGCTCCGGATCGAAACGCTCCATGATCACGACGGTGCCGCCGGTGCGCAGGGTGAGCGAAACCGCAGCCTGCGGTGCCGAGTGATAGAGGGGTGCGGGCGACAGGTAGCGCATGTCTTCACGGTATCGCCAGAGCTTGTGCAGGAAATCAAAGAGCGGCAAAGGCTTTGCGGGCGGGTTGTCCGGGAGTGGCCGCAGGATGCCTTTCGGGCGACCGGTTGTGCCCGAGGAGTAGAGCATCGGCAGCATCGGCGTACCCAGCGACTCATCGGGCAGTGGCGTGGCCGGATACCTTGCGCATGCCGAGACGAAATCCACCACCCGGCAATCGATCGGATGAAGCCTCTGGAGGGCATCCGGCTTCCCCGGCGTCCCCGACGTCCCCGACGTCTCTGGCACCTCGCATACCCCCGACGCACCGTCGGCATTACCCACGACCATGCAGAGCCGCACCTGCGGACATCGGGAAAGCGCCTCGCGAGCCACGTCGAACCTGGCAGCCGAGGTGATGAGCACCCGGGATTCGCTGTTGGTCAAGACGTAGACCAGTTCGTCGGCATGAAGGAAGGAGTTGACGCAGGTGTAGTAGAGACCCGCGCGTTCGCCTGCAGCGCAGGCCTCGAGGTAGCGATCGTTGTTTTCCATGAAGATCGCATAGTGATCGAGGCGTTGCAGGCCCTCTGCCCGGAGCAGTTGCGCGAGCCGGTTGCTGCGCTCCTCGAAGGCAGTGTAGCTCACCGCCTCCCCGCTCGCGGCCATGATGAAGGCGGCTCGCTCGGGGTGCCGTCGTGCATGGATTCCGGGATACATCGCTCGTCTCCTTCGCGGCCTCGGGCCGTCGCCTTGTTCGTCTACACTCCTGCGGGGCTTGAGCCATACCCCGTTGACCCATCCTTCGGTGCACCCACTCTAACCATCGGGCAAACCCACCCCCTTGATGCGTCCGCCCCAGGCACCGGGTTGACCCACCCCCCATGAGGATCGATCGAACCATGCTGCAATTCTTCTATAACGCTGCCCCCAACCCGATGAAGGTTGCCCTCCTGCTTGAGGAACTCGGTCTGCCCTACACCCCGATTCCGGTGGACACCCGCAAAGGTGAGCAGTTTGCGCCTGCATTTCTCGCCGTCAACCCCAACGGCAAAGTCCCGGCGATTGTGGACGGTTCGGTCAAGGTTTTCGACAGCAACGCGATTCTTCTCTATCTAGCAGACCGCGAAGCAAGGTTTGTCCCTGCGCTCTCCAACCTGCAGGCCAGGGCTGAAATGCTCTCCTGGCTGATGTTCATCGCCTCAGGCGTTGGCCCCTTCTCAGGCCAGTCGGTGCACTTTCGCCATGTGGCGCCCGAGCCCAGGGAGTACGCACTCAACCGCTACGACTACGAGGCGCATCGTCACTGGAGACTGCTCGAATCGCTCCTCGCCAACCGGCACTACGTCCTCGGCGAGGACTATACGATCGTTGACATGGCTTTCTGGGGCTGGGTGAGGCTGCTCCCCTACGTCCTTGGCACTGGCGAGGGCACCTGGACGCACTACCCGCAGCTCAAGCGCCTGCTCGACGAAATCAGCGCAAGGCCAGCGGCACAGCGTGCAGAGGCGCTGCGCACGCGGCACAGTTTCAAGACCGAACTCGACGCCGAGTCGCGGCGGTTCATGTTTCCCGCCAATGAACGCCTCACGAAAGACTGAGGCGGCCCTCTGCGGCTATCCTCCCTGCGGACTGGCAAGCAACCGGAGGCAGCGCGGTTTCGGCGCCTGCGTCTCAGGCGTCGTGGTCGGCAAGAAATCCGCCGCTCTGATGCGACCAGAGTCGGGCATAGAGTCCGCCGCGGGCAAGAAGTTCCGGATGGGTGCCCTCCTCCACGATCATGCCATGGTCCATCACGATCAGGCGATCCATCGCCGCGATCGTGCTCAGGCGGTGCGCGATCGCCACCACCGTCTTGCCCTCCATAAGGCGGTTGAGGCTCTGCTGGATGGCCGCTTCAACCTCGCTGTCGAGCGCGCTGGTGGCTTCGTCGAGGACCAGGATCGGGGCGTTCTTGAGCATCACCCGGGCAATCGCCACCCGTTGCCGCTGACCACCGGATAACTTCACCCCGCGCTCGCCGACGTGGGCGTCGTAGCCCCGGCGCCCGGCCGGGTCGGTCAGGCTCTCAATGAAGGCCTCGGCCTCGGCGCGGCGCGCAGCCTCGCGCATCTGTGCCTCGCTGGCATCCGGTCGCCCGTAGCCGAGGTTTTCGCGGACCGATCGATGCAGCAGCGCAGTGTCTTGCGTGACCATGCCGATCTGGGCGCGCAGGCTCGACTGGCTGACCTTGGCGATGTCTTGTCCGTCGATCAGGATGCTGCCGCGCTGGAGGTCGTAGAAGCGCAAGAGCAGGTTGGTCACGGTGCTCTTTCCTGCCCCCGAAGGCCCCACGAGGCCCACTTTTTCCCCGGGCTGGATATGCAGATCGAGCGCCTTGACGACCTCGCGCTTGCCGTCATAGGAAAAGCCCACGCCACAAAAACGGATCTCGCCGCGGGTGACCTGCAGCTCCGATGCGTTGGGTGGATCGATCACGGTGCGTTGGCGCGAGAGCATGTTGATGCCGTCGCGTACCGTGCCGATGTTCTCGAAAAGACTTGCCATTTCCCACATGACCCAGTGCGACATGCCGTTGAGCCGCAGCGCCATTGCGGTGGCGGCCGCCACCGCGCCACTGCCCACCTCGCCGAGCGTCCAAAGGTGCAAGACGAGCGCCCCGGTCATCAGGATCAGCAGCATGCTCAGCACATGGTTGATCATCTCGAAGCCGCTGGCAAGCCGCATCTGCGTGTGCACCGTAGCGAGGAACTCGTCCATTGCACGACGCGCATACTGCGCTTCGCGGTCGCTGTGCGAAAAGAGTTTCACCGTGGAGATGTTGGTGTAAGCGTCGGTGATGCGACCGGTCATCAGGCTGCGTGCATCAGCCTGGAACTTCCCCACCCGACCGATGCGCGGCACGAAAAAGCGCAGGGCAATCGCATAGAGCGCCACCCACACCAGAAAGGGCAGCAGCATCAAGGCGTCGAAACTCCCCACAACCCCCACCATGGTAACGAAGTAGATCAGCACGAACACCATGATGTCGCCTACGCCGATGAGAACGTCGCGTACCGCAAGCGCGGTCTGCATCACCTTTGTCGCGATGCGTCCTGCGAATTCGTCCTGGTAAAAGCCCATGCTTTGCCCGAGCATCAGACGGTGGAAATTCCAGCGCAGCCGCATCGGAAAGTTGCCAAAGAGCGTCTGGTACTTGAAAAGCGCCTGAAGCCCCACGAGAGCCACGCTCGCGAGGAGTACCGCGCCGAGTGCGGCGAGGATCGGCCCCTTGGCCGACCAGAAACGCTCCACCGGCACCTCGGTCAACCAGTCCACCAGTCGGCCGATCAGCGCAAAGAGGATTGCCTCGAAGGCTCCGATCGCCGCAGTGAGAAGCGTGACCGCTGCGAGATAGCCCCGCGTGCCTTCGGTCATGACCCAGAGGAACTGTGCAAAGCCCGAGGGAGGTGTACGCGGCTCCAACGGCGGGTAGGTTTCCATCAACGATTCGAAGCGGGCAAACATGCAAGTGCTCCAGTGCGTTACACCACAGGCGATGCGTCGGTAGGTGCAAACGGTTGGCGTGGCGGCGCCGGCAAGCCCGTTCTGACCTTTTTGGGTGCCAACGCAAGGACTGCGCGGTGCAGGCCATCTGGAGCAGGCCGAGGTCCACCCCCTGGTGGATCAATCCAGGGCAGCAAAAGATCTGACAGGGGCGTTTGAGCAAAGGCCGCCAGAGCCAGCGCGGCGGCAGGCGGCATACAACGCGTTGCTCACGCCTGCGGAGGCTCAGCCAAGGAGCTGGATCAGGGCGCCGCGCTGGTCGTCGGCGAGGATGAAGAGTGCCCCGTCGGGGGCTTCACGCACATCGCGCACCCGCGCACCGAGGCCTGTGAGCAGACGCTGCTCGCCCACGACCCGGTCGCCCTGCAGGCGTAGCGCCGCCAGACAGCGCTCCTTGAGCGAACCGATCAGCACCTGGGCTCGCAACCTCTCGCTCCACGCCGGGCTCAGGAAACACAGCCCGGAAGGAGCGATCGAGGGAATCCAGTAGTGCACCGAAGCCTGAACGTCGCTGCGCGCGGTGCCCTCGCCGATACGGAAATTGGTGACGTATTCACGGCCGTGGGTAATCACCGGCCAGCCGTAGTTGCGGCCGGCTGCGATGATGTTGAGTTCGTCGCCACCCTGAGGTCCGTGTTCGTGCATCCAGAGCGCGCCATTCGCCGGGTGCAAGGCCGCGCCCTGGGGGTTGCGATGGCCGAAGCTGAAGATCTCGGGAAGCGCCCCGGGTTGACCCACAAAAGGGTTGTCGCGCGGAATACCGCCATCGGTACGGATCCGGATCACCTTGCCGAAGTGGTTGTCGAGCGCTTGGGCGCGCCGGGATTCGCTGTAGCGCTCCCCGAGCCCTGCATACAGCAGACCGTCGCGACCGATCACCAGCCGGCAACCGAAATGCAGCCGGCCCGAAGGATCGTGTTTTTGCGCAAAGAGCAGTTCCACCTCGCGCAGCGTTGAGGCCTGCAGGCGCGCGCGGAAGATCGCGGTTCGCGCGCCCCGGTCGGTGGGCTGGGCAAGGCAGAAGTAGATCGTTTCGTCGGTGGCAAACTCGGGCGAGGCGATCACATCGAGAAGTCCGCCCTGACCCGCCACATGCACCGCCGGGAGCGCTTCAACGAACGCCACGAACTCGACCCTGCGGTCGGTGCGGCGCATCAGGCGCATCCGCCCACTCCGCTCGGTGATGAGCATCTGGCGACTAGGGAGGAAGGCGATCGCCCAGGGGTGCTCGAGTCCCTCGAAGACAGTCTGCGCGCGCAAGGCTCCGTCGTCGGTGGAAAGTGGGGCAAACTGGCTCTGCGTGGTCTGGGCTGCAGCCGGAGCAAGAAGGCCGAGGGGTGCCAGGCGGGCAAGGCGCTGGGCGCCGGATGCGCCAGCGGCCGCGGGCATGGATGCGGTTCTCAAGAGCGTGGCGAACCCACCGTGCAAGGCCAAATCGGCGCCAAGCCCCCATCCGGTTGCGCCGAGAAACGCACGCCTGCCGCAGGGATCGGTTGAACCACGCATGGATACTTGCCCAGGAATACGCTACGGCCCAGGAATACTCTACGGCCCAGGAATACGCTACGCGCTCAGTGTAGCGTTGCGGATTGACAGATGGTGAGGTGTGCGCACCCTGCATATGCGCCGGGGACTCCCTGGGTGCTTGCGTGGAAATCTTGCGGAGGTCGATTTCGATGAAGGGCGATGCAGACGGCGGGGTGACCGGTTCGAAGACTGGGCAGGCGCGGCTTCTTGCCTTGAGCACCGGTCGGGTTGCGATGCTTCGCCACCTCAGGAGCGCGCTGCGCAAGACTGCGGTCAGCACCCTGGAGGATCCGCGAGCCGTGACGGTTCACCCCTGGGGTCTCGAAGGCGATGAGCAGGCCGAAACCGGAATTCATGGCGGACGCGACAAGGCGGTCTACATGGCTCCGGTTGAGCACTGGCCCTTCTGGAGCGCACAGCGCACCCAACGCGGTCTCCCGGCGGGGCTTTCCTGGGGCTGCGTGGGCGAAAACATGAGCGTGGAGGGGATCCTCGAACACGAAGTGTATCCAGGCGATCGTCTTGAACTCGGCGAGGTTGTGCTCGAAGTTACCGAGCCCCGGATCCCTTGCCTGAAGTTCAATTTCGGCATGGGATATGCGCAAGCCTCGCGGGATATGCTGCAAAGCAGCCGAAGCGGCTGGTACTGCGCAGTACTGCGCGGCGGGATTCTCCGCGCCGGAGTGACGATCGTTGTGCGCCCAGGTCGGCGCCTCGTGAGCGTTGCGGGCGCCCTCACAATGCGGCAAGGCACACTCCAGCGTCAACGCGATCCCGGGTAGTCGCGTCTGCTATCGTTGCGCGGGGAAGCAGTGACGACACAATGGGCTGGGTGCAGACATGAAGAGGTTTGCCTTGATACAGCGGCTGGGTTGCGGCATCGGGCTGTTTGATTCAACGGTGCGGCACGGTGGCGGCATGGAAACGCGAGGCTTGGCACCGCGGCAGGGCGCAAGCCTGCTCCTCGGGGTTATCCTGGGACTGCAACTCTGCGTCCGCAGTCCGGATTCGCACGCGCAGGCCCGCAACGAGCCGCGTGTGGAGAACGCAGAAGGCCTCAAAGGCGCTACTGCCGCGATGAACACCATGGAGTTCAAGCGGGCCCTCGAAACGCTCAAGCCACTCGCCGACAAAGGCGATTCCAATGCCCAGTTCAATCTGGGGGCGATGTATGCGAGCGGAAGGGGGGTGCGCAGCGATCCAACGGAGGCGGTTCGTCTCTACCGCCTGGCGGCCGCAAAAAATCATCTGGGTGCGATGAACAACCTTGCCTACATGCTCAAGACCGGCTCCGGGACCGCCAAGGATGAGCGCGAGGCGCTGAAGTGGTATGAGCAGATTGCCGCCTCGCCGCGCGAGGATCCGGGCGCGATGGCGCTCAAGAACCTCGCGTCGAAGAATATCGAGTCAATCAGGGGCTGTCTGGCCCTGCCCAACGGTTGCGAGGTGCTGCCCGCCAACGAACGCGGAGCGCGTCGCACCCGCGACTGAAGGGTCTGCCCGAGGCCTGCCCGCAGCTTCCCGAGGCTTGCCCGCAGCTTCAAATGCTCGGCGAAGCGCTGGCCGCCCGGTTGTAGACATCGAGGGCAGCCTGTTCGGCAGCACCCATCTTCACAGGCATGCCGTACTCGGGTAGTTCGCAGGTAAGTGCTCCAAGGCACGACATCACGTTGGCCCGGCTGCACGACCAGCCCATCAGGCCAAACCTCCAGATGCGACCGGCCAGCGGGCCGAGCCCTGCGCCGATTTCCATGCTGTAGTCGGCAAGCAGGCGTTTGCGCAGTTGCGCTTCCACACCCGGCGCAAAACTTTCCGGCACTTTCACTGCGTTCATCTGCGGAAGCCGGTGCTGCGGTGCCACCAGAAACTCGAGCCCCATCGCCTCGATGCCTGCCTTGAAGGCCTCGTGGTGCAGGCGGTGTCGCGCCCACGACCGCTCGAGCCCTTCCTCCTGCAGCATCACCAGCGATTCGTGCAGCGCAAAGAGGCTGTTGATGGGCGCCGTGTGGTGATAGGTGCGCGCAGTCTCCCCCCAATACTCGAGCACCAGGTTGAGGTCCATGAACCAGCTCTGTACCCGTGCACGATCCTTGCGTTGACGTACCCGGTCAATCACCGCATCGCTGTACGACACTGGCGAGAGGCCTGGAACGCAGGAGAGGCACTTCTGCGAGCCAGAGTACACCGCATCGATACCCCACGCGTCGACAAGAAGGGGAACGCCGGCGAGCGAGGTTACCGCATCGCAGATCACGAGCGCACCGTGCTCATGGGCGATGGCGCTGATCGCCTGCGCATCCGAGAGGGTGCCGGTGGAGGTTTCCGCATGCACAAAGGCCACGGTTGTAACGCCGGAGTTGGCGCGGAGCGCATCGCGCAATTTCTCCGGGTCGCAGGGCGAGCCCCAGGGATCGTCCACAACGATCGCTTCGCCTCCGGCCCTCTCAACGTTTTCCACCATGCGCCCGCCGAAGACACCGTTGCGCATCACAACCACCCGGTCGCCGGGTTCCACCATGTTCACGAAACTCGACTCCATACCCACCGAGCCCGGACCCGACAGAGGAAAGCTGAGTTGGTTGCGCGTCTGGTAGGCGTAGCGGATGAGTTGCTTGATCTCGTCCATCATGCCCACGAAAACCGGATCAAGGTAGCCCATCGACGGCGCCGAAGATGCCGCAAGCACCCGGGGGTGGATCTCGGAGGGTCCGGGCCCCATGAGAATGCGGCGTGGTGGATGAAAGGACCCGATGGTTCGGGGCGGCGCGAACTCGAGCGTGTTGAAGGTGGACGTCATCGATGCAGGCCTCAGGCGCGGCAAAACCAGGGATTGTGCCGCATCGCCGCGAGAGGCTCACTCTGGCAGGGTTCGCGACCCGCCTCGCAGGCAGGCACAATCCGGATGCGGTGGGCGGGGTGCGCAGCCCGCGTCCACCCCTGAACACTTCCAAGGCATGCACAAGCTCGAGGCACCCGCAAGCGCCCCGCAACTGAGCGATCTCCGTCGGGACCTGCATCCTCAGGCCTTGATCAACGGGCTGATCGGCTTCGTGTTCGCAGCCTCGGGGCCGCTTGCGATCATTCTTTCCGTTGGCAGTGCGGCAGAGTTGCCAACCGAACTCATCGCCTCGTGGGTCTTTGGCTGTTTCGCCTTGAACGGCGTGCTCTCGATTGTGATGAGTTGGCGCTACCGGATGCCGCTTGCCTTCTTCTGGACGATTCCCGGGATGGTGCTGGTGGGCGAGTCGCTGACCCGTCTGCCCTTCGCCGAGGTGGTGGGCGCCTACTTCCTGAGCGCGCTCCTCACGCTGGTGCTTGGCTTGAGCGGCTGGATTGGACGCATCATGCGGGCGATCCCGCTACCGATCGTGATGGGGATGGTGGCCGGGGTCTTCCTGCGCTTCGGGACCGATCTGGTCCGCCATTTGCAAAGCGACCTGTGGATCGCCGGTCCGATGGTGCTGGTGTTCGTGGGATTGAGCGCTGTGCCGCAGGCTGCGCGCTTTCTTCCGCCCTTGATCGGTGCCCTGCTCGTGGGCGCACTCGCAATCGCCTGGGGGGCGGTGGCGCCGGGCAGCGCAGCAAGCCTTGCCTCCGGCATTGCGGGGTCCGATGCAACGATCGTCGCCAATCCGGTTTTCACCGGGCCGAGTTTCACCTGGCGCGCCGCCTTCGAACTGGTGGTCCCCCTGGCGATCACGGTGCTGGTGGTGCAAAACGGCCAGGGAGGCGCAGTACTGCGCACCGCCCAGCATCAGGCACCGATCAACGCAATCGCGGCAGCCTGTGGCCTATGGTCGCTTCTCACGGCCTGCGTGGGCGCGGTGAGTACCTGCCTCACCGGGCCCACGAACGCCATCGTGGTCGCGTCGGGACCGCGGGACACCCACTACATCGGTGCGATGACGGTGGGGGTGCTCGCGGTGGTCTTCGGCCTTTTTTCCCCCGTGGTGACACGATTTCTGCTCGCCACACCGGGCGCCTTCATCGTGGTGCTCGGCGGATTGGCGATGCTGCGTGTGCTGCAGACTGCATTTCAGTCGGCGTTCAAGGAGCGCTACAGCCTGGGCGCCCTGATCAGCTTCGTGGTGACGGTGTCGGGGATCCAGATCGCCTCGGTTGGCGCACCCTTCTGGGGTCTGGTGGCGGGCACGATCGTGTCGCGGATCCTCGAGGCCAGCGACTACGCCCAAGCGAGCCCTCCGCAATGACCGTCCGCAATGCGCCCCTCGGCAAGACCTCCGCAATGACCGTCCACAATACGCCCCTCGGCAAGACCTCCGCAGTGACCGTCCGCAATGCGCCTGCGCCGTCTCTCCCTGCAGGGCCGCAACCCGCCTGCCTCCTCTGCGGCAAGCCCAGGCCTCTGGCGGATCCTCCGAGGTCCGCCTAGTGACCGAGGTGCCGGGCGAGGAATGCCTCGAGCCGCTCGAAGGCCAGTTGACAACTCGCCACATCGTAGTTGAGGCTTGAGCGTTCGTTGCAGAAGCCGTGGTTGGCGTCGTAGCGGAAGAGTTCAAAAACCGCCCCTGCGGCTCTGAGAGACGCCTCGAGCGCATCGGCAGCCGCAGGAGTGCACCAGTCGTCGCGGTTGGCGAAGTGCCCCTGGATCGGTATGCGGATACTCGCCGGGTCGGCGAACTCCCCGGGAGGGATCCCGTAGAAGCACACTCCGGCGTCGGCTTCCGGGATGTGGACCGCTGAGGCGATGGTGAGGGCTCCGCCCATGCAAAACCCCATCACCGCCACCCTGGAGCAGCCGTTTGCCTTGAGGTAGCGCACCGCCCCGCGGATGTCCTGGTGCGTTGCCCCAGGGAAGTCGAGGGCGCCCATCAGATGATTGGCTTCGTCGGGTTTCTCGGTCACGCGGCCCTGGTAGAGGTCGGGCGCAAGCGCGTTGTAGCCCGCACGTGCAAGGCGGTCGGCGATCCCGCAGATCTGGTCGTTGAGACCCCACCATTCCTGAATCACGACCACACCGGACCTGTGTGCCCGCTGTGTCGACAAGTACCCGCCGCAACGCGTACCGTCGGGTCGCTCGAAGCTGAATTCCCGTGCCATTCTGAGACTCCTTGTTTTCGTTGGACCGGGGGCGAAAGCCGGGTGCAATCGACTGCGCAGCTTCAGGGAAGCTTCAATTCCCTCTGCCGCCCTGTGAGCCGACTCTTCCCGCTTTTCCCGGGAAGTGCGTAAAAAGCATCCACCCGGCGGAGGCGCTTGAAGCGGTCAAAGCCGTTGATCGTGATTGTACGGAGCGAGGCTGCAGCGCCGCAACGAAAGTTCCACTCGGCCTCGAGATCCTTGTGCGGATCGCTCGAGGACTTCAGGTGGGGATCGCTGACCGTGGCACTCTCGAGGCGGCATGCCGCGACCTCGGGGATGCTCAGGATCACCGCCGGTTGCGCCAACTCCGCGCGCAGCGCCGCATACTGCCGTTGCTCCTGTTCGTTGCGCGGTGCGCGTTCCCAGCCGAGAAGATTATCGAGCGGAGAGCTGAACCTCACGAGGAGTGTGCTGCCGTCGACGCTCAACTCGAGGCTTGCCACGCCATGCTCGTGCGGCCCGGCGTGTGCAGCGGGATGGGCGGCGGCCACGAGGAGCGCCAGGAAGATCGCCGCGAAGCGCGCCACGAACTTCGCCACGATCCACCGCAGCCGATTCTCACGAAAGCCTCGGCAGGATGTGCAAGGCGGGCAGCGCGAGGGGTCAGAGGTACAGCTGACCCTGCTCAACGGCCACCTCTTTCTTCGGTTGCGGTGCGTCGGACTTGATAAGCGCCTGCACCTTTTCCCGCTGGGCGAGGTCCTGCATACGGTCGGCCGACATCGCTTCGCTTGCCTGATTCAGGTTCTGCTCGGACTGGGCGGCGCGTGCCAGCGCCTGTTCGGTGAACTCGAGCTTGCGTTGCGCCAGCTGCTGCTCGATTGCCTGCACCGGAACCTGGCCGATGGCATCCATAGCCACGGCGTTGCGCGCCTCACGCGACAGGTCGACCCGAACCGCTGGCTCGACCTTGAGTGCGGGGGGCGGTTCGCGGCGCGGCGCAGCGAGCGAGGACTCCCGCGCTTCGATCTCGCGGATCTCGCGGGCGCGCGCCCCGGCATTGACCACGCCTACCGGCTGCACGAGATCAGCGTTGCCTGAATCCATCACCGCAATCTCCTCATTTCCGCCCTTACACGGCTAGTAAACGGCCATACCGCAGGGGTACTTTATCGAGCGCCTGAGCGCCAGCGATATCCAGCCTACCCGTGCTGCTCCCTGCCTTCGGTACCGTTCCGGGTCGCCTCGTAGCGGGCACGCTGTGCAGCATCCGGTGGATAGAGGCCGGGCAGTGCGGCGCCCGCTTCCACTTCGCGCATGATCCAGGCTTCGAGTCGCTCCTGCTCGGGCGCTTCGCGCAGCACCGCCTCCAGCATCGACTGCGGAATCAGCACCGCCCCATCGTCGTCGGCCACGACAATGTCGTTGGGGACGACGGCTACGCCCCCACAACCGATCGTCTGCTGCCAGGCGACGAAGGTAAGGCCGGCCACCGAAGGCGGAGCGCTGGCGCCCTGGCACCACACCGGCAGGCCCGTTGCGAGCACGCCGCTGAGGTCGCGGACAACTCCGTCGGACACGAGCGCCGCCACCCCGCGGCGGGCCATCCGTGCGCAAAGGATGTCGCCGAAGATGCCCGCGTCGACAAGGCCCATCGCGTCGACCACTGCAACGCAGCCCTGCGGCATCGCCTCGATGGCCGCACGGGTGGAGATCGGTGAGGACCATGATTCCGGGGTGGCGAGGTCTTCACGCGAGGGCACAAAGCGCAGGGTGAACGCACGCCCCACCCTGCGGCCCTGGCCCGCGCGGATTGGCCGGGTGCCCCGCATCCAGACCTTGCGCAGACCCTTCTTGAGGAGAAGGGTGGTGAGCGTTGCGGTTGTGACCGCGCCGAGCAGGTCGACAACATCCTTGGACAAGGGAAGTGCTTCGGTCACTGGGTACTCCACGAAGACGACACAGGGCCGCATGGAACGGCACAGGTACACGCGGGGCGTCACGGACGGCGCCGGATCGCCCCGGAATTCGCCGACGGATGGCGTCCGGAGCGACTATGCCAGAATCGGTGCGGCATCAGGAGAGTGAAGGAATGCGCCCTGCCGTGGCCGACGCGCGTCGGTTCATCAACATTGCTGCCTACCGTTTCGTTGCGATCCACGATGGTGCAACCCTGGGTGCCCGATTGCGCGCGCGCTCGCGCGCACTGGATCTGCGCGGAACCGTACTGATCGCGCCCGAAGGCATCAACCTCTTTGTTGCAGGCGTGCCGGAGCAGGTCGAGACCTGGCTGGTTGAACTGGGTGCCGACGCGCGGTTTCGTGGGCTTGCCACCCGGCGAAGCTGGTCGGCCACGCAGCCCTTTGGCAAGATGCAGGTGAGGCTCAAGGCGGAAATCATCCGCATGAACCGCCCGGAACTCGCCCCGGCCGCAGGGCGTGCCTGTGCAGTATCGCCGGTGAGGCTTGCGCGCTGGCTTGACCAGGGTTGCGACGACGAGGGCCGGCCGGTGCGGCTCCTCGACACCCGAAACGCCTTCGAAGTGGACTACGGCAGCTTTCGCGGCGCGCTATCGCTGGGGCTGCGCCGCTTCAGCGATTTTCCTTCGAGGGTTGCGCCGCATCTGGAGGCCTTGGGGCGAACGACGGTGGTGAGTTTTTGCACCGGCGGCATCCGTTGCGAAAAGGCCGGACTCTTTCTGAAGTCTGCAGGACTGAAGCACAGCTATCAGCTCGAAGGCGGAATCCTCGGGTACTTCGATGCGGTGGGATCGAGGCACTACAGCGGAAACTGTTTCGTGTTCGACGGTCGCGAGGCACTCGATCCTTCGCTTGTTCCCATCGAGAAGGCTGCGGTGCGCAGAGCCTCGGGTTGACGCACGACCAGTCCCTCCCAGCACGCCAGATAGCCGGGTTGACGCAACCTCGAGCGCATTGCGAACACCGTGGGCTGGAAGGCGGTGGCGCTTTCGAGCATGAAGGCGAGCGTGTCGCGCTGCCTGTGCGGGGCGAGTTCGGCTTCGGTGGCACGCCGTAGCGCTTCGGCATCGGGGCCGTGCGCGCTCATGCAGGGGTGAAGGCTTGCGCCACCCGGCACGAATCCGTCGGGCTTGGCGTCGTAGCTGCCCTCGATCAGTCCCATGAATTCGCTCATCACATTGCGATGAAACCATGGAGGTCTGAAGGTGTCCTCGGCTACCATCCATCGCTCCGGGAAGATCACGAAGTCGAGATTGGCAGTGCCCGGGGAGTCGGTGGGCGAAGTGAGCACGGTGAAGATCGACGGATCTGGGTGGTCGAAGCTCACAGTATTGATGGTGTTGAAGCGCTTGAGGTTGTAGCGGTAGGGTGCGAGATTGCCGTGCCACGCCACCACGTTGAGCGGATTGCCGGGCAGTTCGCATTGCCACCAGTGATCGAGGAACTTGGTGATGAGTCCATGCGGACCCTGTTCGTCCACAAAGCGTGCATGGGGTGCTTCGAAGTCGCGCGGGTTGGCAAGCCCGTTTGCGCCGATCGGCCCCAGTTCGGGGAGCCGCAGCGGTGCTCCCCAGTTTTCGCACGCATAGCCCCGGGCGCGCGGCCCGCCGAGTGCGACCTGAAAACGGATCCCGCGGGGAACCACCGCAATGCTGCCCGGGCCGATCGTGAGCCAGCCGAGCTCGGTGCGAAGCTCCAGGGCGCCCTCCTGGGGAACAATGAGCCACTCCCCGTCGGCCGATTGGAAGAAGACCTTGTCCATGGAGGTGTTGGCCGCATAGAGATAGATCGCGCAGCCCTGCCGTGCCTGCGGCGAGCCGTTGATCACCATCCGGTGCAGCGACTCGAGCCAGTTGCAGGGTTCCACCGGGAAGGCAATCGGGTTCCAGCGCTGCTGCTGCGGGCTCACCGGCAAAACCGCAGGCGAAACGAGCGCAGCGGGTGCATTCCAGGGCCGATAGGAACCGTGTCGGACCGAGGGTAGAAGCCGATACATCCAGGTGCGCAGATTGCGATCGCGCGGCGCGGTGAACGCAGTCCCCGAAATCTGTTCCGGGTAGAGCCCGTAGGCGGGACGCTGCGGCGAGTTACGTCCCTGGGGAAGGGCTCCAGGAAGGGCTTCGCTTGCGAATTCGTTGCCGAACCCGCTCATCGTGGGCGCTTGCATCAGGGATTCTCCGGGGTGAACAGCAGACAGCAGGCGGGGTGGCTCGCTCCTCAGCCTGGCAACGCGGCGAGGATTGCGGCAAGGCAGGCGTTGGTCTGCGTGGCTTCGATCCAGCGTAGCACCACGACGAGTTCGAGGCCAGGGTCGATCCAGACCACCGAGGATCCCGCGCCGAGCGCAAACGACGCCTGCTCGGAGGCGCTTGGAAAGATCGCCCGCGCAGTGTTGAGCCACAACAGCATGCCGTAGAAGGGCGCCACCGCGCAGGGCTTGCGCATTTCGGCGAGCCAACCGGAGGAGATCACACGCGCGCCGTGCGACCCCACGCCGTTGGCAAGCATCATCTGGGCAATCCGCGCCTGATCGCGGGCGGAGATCGAGACCCCGCCGCCCCAATGGCTGCCGCCAGGCACCGACAACATCCCGACACCGCCCACCACAGTCATTCCCTGCGCATAGCCGTCCCATCGGAAGGGGTCGGAGCAGCCGCAAGGCTCGAGGATCCGCTCGCGAAAGAACGCGGGGAGGGGCTTTTTCAAAAGGTGCAGAAGGGCAAGCGAAAGCTGGTTGATACGCACGTCGTTGTACTCGAAGAAGCTCCCTGGCGGCTGCAGCTTGCGGAACCCGCCCTTGCGTCCCAGCGGCTCGCCGGGCTGGTACTGGAGCCATCGCCAGCGGTCCACCTGCTCGGGGATGCCCAGGCAGGTCCCCTCCCATTCGCTGGTCTGCTGCAGCAGTTGTCGCCAGGTGATCGATCGGTTGTGATCGCTCTCAAACCCGATCCCCGGGCAGCGCTTCACGACCGCCTCGTCGGGATCCTGGAGAAGTCCGATGTCGTGCGCCACGCCGGCGATCAGCGCCAGGTAGGTCTTGGCAACGCTGAAGGTGAGGTCGGCGCGCTCGATGGTGCCGAGGCGCCCGAGTTCGCGGCCCCCGCGCAGGACCAGAGCGGCAACCCCGCCACGTGGAAACACCGGCCCAAAGAGACGGTTGTAGGGCGGCGGATCGTCGGCGTGAATCCCCCAGGGGGGCGAGGTGTTGCGCGACCATGAGGTCTCGCATCCTGCGATGAAGGCGAGCGCCCGCGACATTGCCGCGTGTGACGCGGCTTGGGTCGCTGCAGCGTCGATCGCTGTGGCTTGTCTGGAGGGCCTGTGCATGCAAGGCAGGGGGCGGGCGCCCGAGTAGCTTTGGCTCCGACCCTCAACCCTCGGCAAGCCCGAAGGGATTGGGTGTTCTCTGTTCGCGCGCATGCTTGAGCACGGCCAGGCTCCGGTAGATGCCGTGGACAAACTTCGAGTAGGGCATGAGAAGAAAGAAGGCCAGCACACCCGCGAGATGTGCGATCAGCCAGAAACGCATCGCCGGGGTCTCACGCAGCGCGAGCAGCACCAGGCCGCTCACTGCCACCCAAAGGAGCAGCCCCACAAAGCCCACGTCCATCGGGAATTGCCGAGGATCGCCGAGGCGGGGGTCGCGGCGCAGCCGCATCCAGAGCAGGCCGGCAGCCCCGAGCGTCATGAGCACCCCGCCCACCGTGCCGAGGACGACCGGCACGCTCAGGACGGGATAGGGTGCCTGCCACCCGAAACCGTAGTGGTAGAGCGTGGCCACTGAAGTGGAGGCGAGGCACAGGAGAAATCCATGAAAGACCGCATGGTGCAGGTGCCGCCGCGCTGCACCCGGTGCCTCCCCGCCCTGCGCGCAGCCTTCTCCACCCCCGTCGAGGTGGCGCAGACGCAGGATCGCGTCGAAGGCATCGCGTCCAGCGCCCGGTTGCGCGGCAACCGGCAGTTCCTTCCAGAAACGCCAGGCCGAAACCGCCATCGCGCACAGCGAAAAACCGAACACCGATCCAAAGATCGTGACCATCACTCCGTGCGGGATCACCGCATAAAAGCCCGCTGCCTGCGCCGTGGCGGTCGACCCCACGAGCGCGTTGGCCACGAAGAAAACGATCGAAAGAGCAAGGGTGAGCGCAAACGCCATCGCGGCACCCTGCCGCGCATACAGTCGGCCAAAACCGGCGGGCCAGGCGTAGTGTGCATAACTCTCGCCACGGATGCTCGCCAGTGCACGCGGCACGTTTACAGCGAAAGCGTGCGGCGGCGCATACTGGCAAGCGCGGTAGCAGGCTCCGCAGTGATGGCAGAGGTTGGCAAGGTAGTCGAGGTCGGCCGCATGGAAGTCGAGACGCCGTTCCATTGCCGGAAACACTGCGCAATAACCCTCGCAGTAGCGGCAGGCGTTGCAGATGCTCATCACCCGCGCGCCCTCGGACTGTGCAGGGGTGAGGAGGATGCTGCGAAACCGGGTTTCAGTCATTGCAGTTGCAGCGCGCAGGGGAGGTTGATCGAAGCGCGAATGGCAGCGCGTGGGGGCAATTGATCGAAGCGCTATCGGCAGCGCGATCCAGCACCGGCAACAGTGCCGTCACGCCCAACACCGTGCGCCCACTTTGCTGCATTGCGGCCCGCAATCCGGCCAAAGACCGTACCGATTGTCATCCCGATGCCGGCCACATAGCCTTCGCCGAGCACGTTGCCCGCCATGATCTCGCCCGCCGCGAAGACATTCTCGAAGCCCTCCACCCGCGCGTCCTCGTGAATCTTCAGTCCGAGGTAGGTGAAAGTGATGCCTGGCCTCAGGGGGTAGGCCCGGAAGGGCGGCGTATCGATCCGTTGTGCCCAGTGCGTCTTTGGAGGGCTCAAGCCCTCGGTGCGGCAGTCGTCGAGTTGCGCGTGGTTGAAAGTGCCCGGCACGACGCTGTCGTTGAAGGTCCGTACGGTGGAGAGAAAGGCCTCAACCGGAACGCCCATCTTGCGCGCAAGGGTGTGGAGATCGCCCGCCTCCTCCCCGGGGAAGACCGGCGGCATGAAGCGACCGGACGCCTTGGCATCGATCACCGACCATGCAAGCTGGCCAGGCTGTACTGCAACCAGCCGTCCCCAGATCGCATAGCGTTTGGGCCAGAAATCCTCCCCCTCGTCGTAGAAGCGCTCCCCTCGGGTGTTCACGACGATACCGAGCGACACGCAATCGACCCGGGTGACGATCCCGCCGTCGTACAGGGGCGCGCGCGCGTCGATCGCCACGGCGTGGCATTGCCTGGGATCCCCGATTGCGGTTGCGCCGGCGTTGATCATCTGCCGCAGCACCCGTCCACGGTTGAAGCGCGAACCGCGGATGCGGAAGTTGGCGGCAGCATCGCCCCAGACCTCGCCAAGCCAGGTGAGGTTGGACTCGAAGCCACCGCTGGCCAGCACCACGCTGCGCGCCTGCACGCGTTCCACAAGCGGCAGCGCGCCCTCCACCTCGTCGAGTTCGGCGTCGTTTGCGCGTCCGATGCCCACGGCAGCCAGCCGCCCACCCTGCCGTGCGAAGCTCACGACCGGGGCGTTGTAGCGGATCTGTACTCCGGCACGCTCGGCGCTGCGGTAGTAGGCGTTGGCAAGTGCCTTGCCTCCGCCGAGAAAGAAAGCGTTGGTCCGTGACAGGTGGAGCGTGCCCCCGAGCGCCGGCTGAAAGCGCACACCGTGCTGCCGCATCCAGGGCCTGCAGCGCGCTGACTCCCGGATCAGCAGGCGGGCAAGCGCTGGATCGGTCCTTCCGCGGGTTACCCGCAGGAGATCCTGCAGATACTCCTCCTCGGTGTAGTGCTCGAGGAGTACATCCTCGGGTGCGTTGTGCATGCAGCGGATATTGCGCGTGTGTACCGTGTTGCCGCCACGCTGCGCGCGGCTCGATGCCTCGAGGAGCAGCACCTCCGCACCCTCCTGCGAAGCGCTGAGCGCAGCGCAAAGCGCTGCGTTGCCACCCCCAATCACCAGCACATCGACCCGACGCTCGGTGGGACGTGCCGAGGTTGTGGCCGGTGCCCGGAGAGCGTCGCTGTTGATTCGACGCGGCAAAGCCCCGTCCGCACGATCAGGCGAAGCGCCACCGATCGCATCGCGCTGTGACTCCAGGAGCGCCACGGCAGCGGCTCAGTCGAGCTTGAGCCCGGATTTCTTCACCACGGTCGCCCAGCGCTCCTGTTCGGCGCGAATGAAGCGCCCGAAGTCTTCGGGACTGCCGCCACCGGCCACTGCATCGTCCTTGGCAAAGCGCTCGGTGATCGCATTGGCCTTCATCGCTTCGTTGACTGCGCTCGCAAGGCGCAACACGATCTCCCTGGGGACACCGGACGGTGCGAGGATGCCGTACCACTGCGAGGTTTCGAATCCGGGGTAGCCCTGTTCCGCCACCGTGGGCAGATCCGGAAGCGCCGCGATCCGCTGCGGCATTCCCACCCCAATCGCACGCAACTTGCCCTCGCGGATGTGCGGCAGCAGGGCAGGAGCGCCCGCCGAAGACGCCTCGGTGCGCCCGGCCAGCAGGTCGACCAGCTGAGGCCCGGTGCCGCGGTAGGGGATGTGCGTGAGTTCCATGCCGGTAACGAGTTGCAGATACTCGAAGGCGAGATGCCCCGCGCTTCCGTTGCCTGCCGAACCGTAGTTGAGGGCGCCCGGTTTCTTGCGCGCCAGATCCACAAACTCGCGCAGATTCTTCGCCGGCACCGATGGATGCACGACAAAGAGGTTGGGGACCCGGGCGAGCAAGGACACCGCCTGGAAGTCGCGGTTGACGTCGTAGGGCTGCCGCGCCATCGCGAAGGGATTGACCGCCAGGGTGCCGACATGCCCCAGGATGAGTGAATGGCCGTCGGGCGCGGCACGCGCCACCTCGGTCATCGCGATCGTGCCGGCACCGCCGGGCTTGTTCTCGACATAGACGTTTTGTCCGAGGATCCGCGTGAGTTCTGCGGCAACTGCCCGGGCAACGATTTCCGAAGTACCTCCCGGGGCAAAGGGCACAACCAGCCGGATCGACTTGTTGGGCCAGGCTTGCTGCTGCGCATGCGCACGGCCGAGCAGAACCGCAGCGGTGAGTGCAGTGCCGCGCAACAGCCTGCGCCGGCAGCGATCCGGCCATCGGGTCTTCCTGTTCTTCATCCGCTTGTCTCCTTCCTTCACGAGCGTGTCTTGCTGAGTCGGCAACCGATCACGGCTCAGCGTCCCCGGGCCATGTCCTGCTTCGACACCTTGCGGATAGAGGTCTCTGCGCAATACGTTCTTTGCGTCGTCCGTGCCTGCATCGGTATGGTCAGCCCTGATCCCTGCGCGCTCAGAACTGGTATCTGCGCAGTCCGCCATCCACCGGGATGACCGCCCCGGTGATGTAGGCGGCAAGCGGCGAGGCAAGAAAGACCGCGAGCACCGCGAGCTCTTCGGGATCACCATAACGGCCCACCGGAATTTCGTGCTCCGATTGCCATTGCCGATACTTGGGCGTGTAGTTGCGCAGGATCTGGTCGCTCAGGATACGTCCCGGGGGAATGCAGTTCACCGTGATGCCGTGCTTGCCCACCTCGCGCGACAAACCCTTGGCCCAGGCATGCATGGCGGCCTTTGCGCAAAACGCACCGTTGATCCCTTCTGGCTCGGATTTGCCGGTGATGTTGATCACCCGCCCCCAGCCCGCCTCGATCATCTGCGGCAGCAGGACGCTGCTCAGTTGGCGGTGGCGGGTGAAGTTGAGCGTCAAGGCTTCGTTCCACTGATCCTCCTGCGCGTCCAGCCTGAAAGGACGCGAACCGCCTGCGTTGTTCACCAGGACCGACACCGAGCCCAGGGCCGCGAGGGCCTGCGAGGCAATCTGCGCCGCAGCACGCTCCTCGAGAAAGTCCTGCGCAATGCAAACCGGCGGATACCCACCTGCGGCGGTTACTTCACGCGCGAGCGCCCCGAGCTCATCGTGTCGGCGACCGGTGACGGCCACCCGCGTGCCCTCGAGCGCCAGAAGCCGTGCGATGGCCCTCCCAATTCCCGAAGAGGCGCCTGTGACAAGCGCGGTCTTTCCCCGCAGCTGTAAATCCATCGTCAAAGCCCTCCCAACCCGCAGAATATACGCCGCAAGCTGCAAGGTGCCCACCCCCCATCGGCAGCTTGCGGCATGCAAGGTGCCGCCCGGCAGCGGGTTGCGCCTCTTGAGCCCTTCCCGTCAAACCCTCCGATCCCTGCTCCGATGCCCACAACTTCCCGCCACCCCTTCGACGAGGCCATCGACCTGCGGCCCGCCGACCCGCAGCGTAACGATCCGCAGCATGTCGAGCCCAAGCCCAACGGCCAGCCGCCCAACGATCGAAAGCCCAGCGATCCGCAGCATGTCGAGCCCAAGCCCGACGAGGGCGAAGGCCGCTGGCTGGCCAGATCCCACCCCTATTACCGGAACATGGTGGGCCCTTACGGAGGCGTGACCGCAGGACAGATGCTGCAGGCCGTGATGCTCGATCCGCGACGCCTTGGCGATCCGCTCTCCTTCACGCTGCACTACACCGCGCCGATCGCCGACGGGCCGATTCTGGTTCACACCAAGGTGCGCCGCAGCAACCGCAGCACCCAGCATTGGTCGATCGACATGCTGCAGGGAGAACCCGGAGCGGAGCAGACCGTGATGACCGGGATGCTGATCACGGCGGTCCGTCGCCAGACCTGGGGGCATCAGGAGCGCAGCATGCCCGGTTGCCCCGCGCCAGAGACGCTCGAGCGCTTCCGGCGCGAGGAAGCGCCCGTCTGGGTGAACAGCTTCGATCTGCGCTATGCCAGAGGGCCGATGCGCATGCGGGGCCGGGCGAGCGATGCCGAGTCGCTGGCGTCGGCGCTTGCGCGTGTGGATTCGCCAGCCGCTCAACACTCCGAGAGTCTGCTCTGGATGCGCGACGAACCTTTGCGTGGGCTCGATTTTCCAGGGCTTGCCTCGCTTTGCGACATCTTCTTTCCGCGGCTTTTCGTGCGCCGTCCTGTCTGGGTGCCGGTGGGCACGATCAGCATGAGCATTCACTTTCAGGCGTCACAGCAGGAACTCGATGCCATCGGCAGCGACTACCTGCTCGGTGAGGCGGGCGCCAACCGTTTCCACCGCGGATTCTTCGATCAACATGCTTTCGTGTGGTCACGCAAAGGCGACCTGCTGGCGAGTACCCAGCAAATGGTGTACTACAAACTGTAGTCGCGCCAACGCGCGCGCGGTGCTTCGGGATCCTCGCTCTTTGGTGTGACGACGCTGCTGCGGAGCCTTGCGCGTCAGCGCGGTGCCGCAGCCGCCGGGTGCCAGCGTTCTTGCCTTACCAGCGCCTCCTCGGGCGGATTCATGCGCAGCGGCAGGTCCTCAACCTGCGACCACCGCCCGAGCATGTTGCGGTAGGCCGGGGTAAACACCCAGCCCGACTGACCGCTGTGCATCACGAAACGCGATGCTTCGGGCTGAGACAGGTCGTGCAGAAACCGCAGGCTGGGCGCGTGCTGGTTGCGGTAGGGGTCTTCGCGGTGCGACAGGCTCAGGCGTCCGGCATTGACCGTGTAGGTGTCGCCGTCGCTGGCGACCCGCAACTCGAAGAGTTGCCGAAGGCCGGGAATCTGCGAAAACGGACGATGAACGCTCACCGCCTGATGCGCCCGGCCCCAGGTCCAGGACTTCGGGTCGTTGCCCAGGCGAGCGCTCAGCGCCTCGAGGGCCGCATCCCAGGCCTGCGCAATCATCGTCTCGCAACGCTCGATGTTGCTGCTCGTGCGATCGTCGCACCAGAGCGTGTCGCGCCTGGCGATCACTGCTTCGAGCGCCGAACGAAAATCGCGTCGCCCATAGTGCTCGGTCCAGCGCGCCTCGCCGATCTCGTCGGCGAAGACGAGGCGGGTGAGTTCGTCGACCCAGGCTGTGGCAAGCGTTGGGCCGACCTTGCGCCGATCCATCCGGCCGTCGAAGCCTTGGAGGAGTGGCCAGGCGCTCTCGTGCAGACGGTGCTGGCTCGTCGGTGCGCCGAGTGACCCGATCAGCGTGTGCAGCGACGCTGCGTAGTGGTCGGCCTGGATTTTGCGCATACTACCCAGGTCATGCGCCTGCGTGGCGGCGAGCAAGGCAACGATGCGCAACTTGCGGTCGGGGCGGGTCCAGTCCTCCCCGAAGCTCAACTTCTGGCCCTCGTCGATCGGCTTTTCGTTGGCACTGGCATGCACCCCGCCTTGCAGGCGGATCTCCTCGGTGGTGCGCCGCGGAAGCTGCCGAAACTCGTGGTATCCCTGCCAGCGGTACAGCTGATCCCAACCGGGCACCGGTGCAATCCCGGCAACCGGGTTCAGCGGGTTGCGGCGCGGGATGGCGCCTGCAACCTGAAAGCCCACCTCGCCGGAGGTATCGGCCATCACCACATTCTGCGCGGGCGCCCAGTAGCTGCGAAGCGCTTCGCGCAACTGCGCCACCGACTCGGCGCGCATCATGCCCAGGGAGGCCTCGAGGGTGCGGTTTTCGCGATCGAGTGCACTCCAGCGCAGCGCTACGGCGTAGCGCGAAGCTTCGACTTCGCGCGCAAGAAAGCGATGCACCCCTGAAATCACCGGGCCGTGGCGCGAGTGCCGTACGGTCAGCGTCTGGGCAGCACCACCGCGTACCTGGATCACTTCCTCGCGTTCGCTGAAGTGCGCGTAGGCGCTGTGTTCCGGACCGTCGGGCGCGATGCGGTAGCGCGAGGGGTCGGTGGGGTGCAGCTGCTCGAGCATCAGGTCCTGGACGTCGGGGCCGGTGTTGACAAATCCCCACGCGACACCCGCAGTGCGGCCGAGAACCACGGCCGGCAATCCCACCAGCACGCCTCCGATCACATCGATACCCGGGGCGCGCAAATGCGCGACCTGCCAAAGCGACGGTGCGCTCAACCCTAGATGCGGATCGTTGGCGAGAAGCGGCTTGCCACTGGCGCTTCGGCTGCCGTCGATCACCCAGCCGTTGGAACCGCGCCCCTCCGGCGAGCGCCCGATCTCGGCAAAGCCCTCTTCGGTGGAGGACCCGGTACGCTGAACCGGCCTCGTCTCGACCGGGGACCGGTATACCCCGAGCGCGCGGTACCAGGCGCCGAGATCGGTCAACGCGGGTGGCATCAGCAAGCCGAGCCGGTCACGCCCGAGAAAGCGCGCGAGTTCGAGGCGAGCCGCTTCAAGCTGATGGTTGCCCCCCAGGTCGAGCGCCATCACCAGCGACCACGCCTGGGCGTCCTCGGGCCGGTAAGGCTCCACATAGGGCCCCTCGACCGAGGACTTGAGCAAGAGGAATTCGGGTGGAAGGATGCGCATTTGCGCAACCCAGGCATTCACGCCATCGGCGTAGGCCTGCAACTGCTCGCGAAGCTCAGGGCTTGCGCCTTCGAGCTGGGCTCTGGCGGCCTCGAGAAGTCCAAGGGTGCGCAGGAAGCGGTCGGTGTCGAGCGTTGCCTCGCCAAAGAGTTCGGAGAGCCTTCCCTGCGCGATCCTGCGATTGATCTCGAGTTGCCATAGCCGGTCACGCGCATGCACCGCCCCCAGCGCAAACCAGAGGTCTCGCGTGCTCTGCGCCTCGATGTGGATCACCTCGGCATCGTCGGTACGCACCGCTACAGTGCCGCGCAAGCCTTGCAGCGTCAGGCCTTCGGTGGGGCGCGGCCAGGCCAGAACCACATAGCCTGCGATCAGCAGCAGCAGGAAGAGAAATCCAAGCCCGAGGAGCGCCGCCAGCCTGCCGCTCCAGCGCGCGAGCATTCCTGCCGTGCGCGCCAGCATGCTTCAGAGCAAACGCCCGAAACGCAGCATCGTCTGGCCGGGCGCAAACCGCGCCCGCGTGGGCATCACGAGTACACAGTCAGGGTAGGGTGTGCAGATGCTGAGGTCTCCGTCGCGCGCAACCGGTGTGCCCTGATCCGGAACGATCTCGAGCCCCTGATACTCGCCCAGCCACACGAAGTCGAGGCTCTGCGCAGTAACCGCCTCGGTAACCTGGATCACCTGCTGGTGCGTGGTGGGCAGTACACACCGCGACTGCGCCCACCTCGGGGGGACTGTGCCGGTATGCGCAAGAAAACGCAGGCTGAGGTCGATCGCAACCTGGGCAGTGCTCATTTCCCAGTGCTGGCCGGCCTCGAGGAGCACGGCCACCGCGCCTGCATGCGGATCCGCGAAGGCGCGACGCTCGATCATCCGCAGGCCGGCAGCATGCCCGGTGTCCATCATCAGCCATCGGGGCAGGCCGAGCGCGCGGGAAAGCTCCACCGCCTTGAGTCCGCCGCCCTCGCGTACGCCGCAAACCATCAGCGGCTCGCAAGGGGCGCTCATCGAGTGGAGATCGAGCAGAAAGTCGGCACTGTCGATGTAGGCACAAAGCGCCCGGGCGCGCCGCAGTTCGATCGAGTCGCGCGTACTGTTGAGCACGTCGTCGGACCAGACCCGGTTGTAGTCTTCGTCGCAATAACGGTTGCTGTGCGGATGCTCGGGATCCCAGCGCCGATACGCTTCGACGTTGGCAAAGACCAACGAGAGCACCCCGCGTTCCGGCCGGATGCTCTCGCGCATCAGGTAGTCGATCGCGATTGCGCCGCAAAGTTCATTGCCATGGGTGAGCGCCTGGATCAGCACATGCGGGCCGGGGCGGGGCGACTGCAGCCGGATCACATAGTCGATCCCTGGCCAGAAGGGGTGAAGCTTTCGGTAGCCCCGGATGTCGGGCGCCTCCAATTCAACGGCTGCTTGCGAAAGAAGGTGCTCTGCGGTTGGGGCAGCCTCGGACGGAGGGCGAGAGTCCATAGCTTCAGGGCGGTTCAAAGGGGTGCGGGAGGTATGGTGGTGGAGTGTAACGGTGCTGCCTTTTTTCAGATGCCTCCCAGACGCCTCCCCCCAGACCCCCTCCCCC
>Ga0194133_10000650_pt1 | contig 67538 bp, 47 predicted proteins | sample TA2KigOf40mmetaG_FD_155448 | JGI IMG/M metagenome (GOLD analysis project Ga0194133, IMG submission 155448) | Freshwater microbial communities from Lake Tanganyika, Tanzania - TA2015055 Kigoma Offshore 40m | ecosystem: Environmental > Aquatic > Freshwater > Lake | place: Tanzania: Lake... | reverse complement strand
GAGGCGTCGGACAACGCGGCACAAGCCTCACCAGCCGCCCATCGGCCCGGAAATGCCTATGGACATGGTTGCGGACATGCCATTGACCGGACTATCCTTTTATCCTTTCGATTTGTTTACAACATGACGAAAGCCGGCATTGAAACAAATTCGGATGCAGTCGACGCGAAGGTTAAGAGGAAAGTAGGTCATATAAAAGCCACACAGGACGAGCAGTTAACCCTGAAAGCAGTGGTTCACGACAAGGATTTATGGGGTACAAGGGGGCTGATGATCACTCGTACTCATATTGCCGGAACGTCAGCGGCTGTCGGAGGCGACAAGTTTGCAGGGATGATGCTCCTGCCACCCCTGCCCGTCGTGAATATCGCCCCCGCCCAGCAACGCTTCTACGGAAACGTGAACACGCTCCAGGCCCAACCGAGTCCATTCGCCGTCCTCAAGGCGGCGATGCCCGCAAGGTGGGCCGACAAAACGCAAGACATAGGCTGGGTGATCGCGATGGGCTTCGACGACTTTTGGACGGGACCCAGCTGTGGGCATGCGGTCGGAGTTTTCTGGACCAGCAATAGGATGGCGCTGTTTTTCGACCCAAACCTCGGCTACGACGTGGCGGTCAACTATTTTGTGTCACAAACCGATGCGTGGCTCGAGAAAATAGTGCAGTTCTACAGCATGACGCACGCGGTCACGAGCGTTCGAGTGTATCCGGTGACCTACACGCCGACGGCAGCCGCCATCGCCTTGCCGTAGTTTCCCACGGTCGAAGTGGGCCTTATGAACCGTCGCAGCGCGCTGCGTCGACAATGCGGTTTTGGCTGCGATGCCCAACCTGAAAGCCAAACAGCGGTTCCGCTCGAGAGGCTCATCCAATACGACGGCGTATACCTCGCCGCCGCGGCGGAAAGGAGTGTGTATCCCGTGACCTATCAGCCGACCGCAGCCGCGGCTCCTGCTCCGTAGGCTGAAACCGTGGACGCCCACTTTTCCGTCAGAAAAAGCACTTCCTGAGCTGCTTGGCGAGTTCGCCGTCAGCCTTGATCCTGATGTTTGTGTTGCTGTTGTACGGAGAACGGTCACTGTCACCCAGCAGGAATTTTACCTGGTCAACTAATTTTTGATTGTCCCTGTAAGCCTCACTCTTCAGACTCCTCAGAGCGTCTTGCGATTTCTCGCTCTGCCGCGACCACCACTTGCCGGCACGTGTTTCGTACGCCACGAGCGCCGCCCGGATCTTTTCTGCGATCGTGTCTGCATTCGTAGCACCCTTCGTAAATCCTGCGCCCTGCTGGCTCTTCAGGAAGTCGTTCGCGGATTGCGCGGGCCAGAAAAAATTCCGCTGATCGGCCGGATTAAAACGTTGCACTGTAAGGCCACTGATATCCACTCCCTGCGATCGTAGCGCCTGCACGGCGAGCGCGAGCTGTTGTTCGTTAGGCCGATAGTGACCGCTCGCATTGTTGATGTACGTGAGCCTGCCTTGCACCACCGTGATGCAGCCTGTGCAGAGCACCTCGCCCCCCGCCATGTAGGCGGAGTGGAAAAACTTCCCCGCCGGGATGGGCCGGCATGTGTGAAACGCCGCGTAGATATCGCGATTCTGGCCCATCGCAAAGCCAGCGACCGCCTTGTTGTCATTCGCCTCTTCTCCTAGATAAGCGGAGTTGGCGTAGCCTCCCGCGTCGTTCACTCTAAAGTCTTCCCCGGAGCAATCGAAGCGGTCGAGCCCCCCGTGGCCATTACGGATCCAGAACAGGACTTCCGCGTCGATGGATGGACGTTCCTCAGCCGCGGGGCATGTCGCCTGCGGCTCGGCCACTGCCCCGGCGTGATCCCGATGTCCCAGATCACTTCACGCTGATCTCGGCCGGACCGAGGGCCCACACGGTGGGCCGGCCGGTGGGGGCATCGAGGGAGTCGCGGAGAAACATCTCCACCAGCGCCGTCGTCACGCCATGCCGGCGCAGCAGGGTGAGCGTCTCGGCCGACGCGCCGAGCGCACGGATCTCGCTCGAGTCACCGTCGCCGAACAGCGCCGACAGGTCGAGGCCCGCCGACACGACCGGGCGGTGGACCACCGAGAATTTCTCGAGCCCGGCCTTCTTCGCGACCACCGCCAGGCAGTCGTCGAGGCCACCGATCTCGTCGACGAGCCCGGCCTGCTTGGCCTGCGTGCCCGACCAGACCCGCCCGCCGGCCAGGTCGTGGAGCTTCTCGACCGGGATGCCGCGCGACTCGCTGACCAGCTTGAGGAACTTCCCGTAGACGTCGTCGATCGTCTTCTGGAGCTTCGCCTGGTCGTCTTCATTCCAGCCCCGGTCGGGGGCAAACGCCATCGCCGCCTCGTCGAGGGCGATGTTTTCGACATGCAGCCCGACCCGCTTGAGCAGCGACCCGAAACTGAGCTTCATCGAGAACACGCCGATCGAGCCGGTCAGCGTGCCGCGCTCGGCATAGACCGGGACGCCGATGCAGCTCACCCAATAACCGCCCGACGCGGCCACGTCTCCCATCGACACGACGGTCGGCTTCTTGGCCTTGAGCTCGACCAGTGCCTGGCGGATCGCCTCGCTGGCCGTGGCCGAACCGCCCGGGGAGTTGATCCGGACCACGGCCGCCTTGATTTTGTCGTCCTTGATGATGTCCTGGATTTCCTTGACCGTCGGCCCCGAGACGATCGATCCACCGGAGGGCTGCTTGCCGTCGGTGATCGCCCCGGAGAGGTGCATCACGGCGATCGAGTTGTCGGCGACGCGCCCCGACTTCTCCCCGCCGCCCCCCGACATCACCTTCCCCATCAGTTCGAAGACCGACATCTCCTTCTTCGGCTTGGCCGTCGACTCGATCCAGCCGGCATCGCCGCCGATCCAGCGGTTCATCGTCGCCTTGATCGAGCCGTAGGGCGCCAATTCGTTGACGAGGCCCGCGGCGACCGCCTCGGCTGGGAGCAGCACGCGCTGCTTTTGCAGCTCACGCACCTTGTCGGTCGTCAGACCGCGTCCCTTGGCGATCATCGACACCTCGGCGTCGTTCATCGTGCCGAGCATGTCGAGATAGTGCTGCTTGAGGTGCGTGCTCATCGTCGCGTTGACATACGGCTCGACGGCGCCCTTGAAATTGCCGGCGCGGACGACCGACGCCTTGACGCCGAGGAGGTCCATGGCGTCGCGGTAGAAGTAGGACTGCATGGACTTCGACGGCATGTCGACGCCGCCGAAATCGGCCATCGCGACATGGTCGCACGTCGCGGCGACGGCGAGGTGCGTGGGGCCGGCATTTTCGAGCCAGGCGGCGAGCTTCTTGCCGGTCGCCTTGAGCCGGCCGATCCGGCGCTGGAGCTCGTCGAGCTGCGCGAGGTTGAGGTCGAGCGCGCCGTCGGAGAGATCGAAGACGACGTGCGTCACCTTGGCGTTCTTGCCCAGTTCGTCGAGAAGGTCGCAGAGCTTGTAGAAGCTCTTCCGCTTCCCCGGCGCCCCGCCGAGGATCAGGCTGGTGGGGTCGAGCTCGGTCGGACCGACGAGATCGGCATAGCTGCCCGACAGCGGAATCACCTGGACTTGGTTCTTCGGCGCCTCCGGCTTGGGGTCGGCCTTTTTGGCGTCTTGCTTGGGGGCGGACGCCTCTTTCTTGTCGGCATCGGCCTTCGGCGCGGGCGCGGGATCGGCAGGCTTCTCTTCCGGCTTGGGAGCAACGGCGGGATTCGCTCCCTCTGCCGGCTTGGCCTCGGCCTTGTCGGCGGGAGGATCGGCGACGGCCGCGGCGCCCGGCGGCTCGTCGGCCCGGATCACCGCCGTCGACCATGCCGTGGCCGACAGGGCGACCATGAGAAGGACCGGCAGACCACGACCAAAATCACAAGCACGCATCGTTCCATGCTCCCTGAGGCGACCGTCCATCCCGACATCCCCGCTTCCGGTGTGCCTCGGGAACACGCCGTCGGTTCCCGGGGCCGGCCAAAGCTCCAGGAAAGGATAGCTCGGTGTCGGCGGGGGGGAAAACAAACCGGCAGCGGCATGGCCGGGGTGCTGTAGGATGCCGAGGCTTCATTCAACGCGTGCCGAGAGATCCACCGATGGCCGACAAGCCGATCCTGTTTCTGCTCCGGGCCGGGTTTCCCGACCCGTCCCACGGGCCGCACGGCTACTACTGCCCGGAGTGCGCCGTGGTCGCCGGCCTGCTCTATTACCACCCGGAATTGACCCGGGCCCTCGACGTCCGCCAGGTCGATGTCGCCCGGCCGCGGGCCGAGGTGGTGGCCCTGGTCGGCGAGGCCAACCAATCGTGCCCGGTCCTCGTCCTGCCCCCCGGCGACGTGCCGGCCGGTCCGCACGGCATCCACCAGGGGCGGGCATTCGTCGCCGGACCGGAAGCGATCGCGCTGCTGTTGGCGGAGCGCTACGGCACTGCCCGCCCGCACTGACGGCGCCGGCTCGTGACATCGCCGCGGTGAGGATCCGAGGGCTGCCATGGAGACGGGTCCATGTGGGTACGAGCCTGGCTGATCGCCGGCGCGATCGTCGCGGTGAGTGGGTGCGATCGCGCCCCGGAGGTCGCGCCACCCCGCGTGGCGCACGAGGCTGACGACACGAAAGCGGCCGGCGCCACGGCCAGCTCCGGTGAGACGCCGCCGCCCGAGGTCCGCACGCGCGTCCTCGCCCCTCCGGTCGAATGGTCGGATCGGATGCAGGCCGCGGTCGAGGGTGCCAACCGATTCGCCGTCGCCCTCCACCGGCTCCGCGCCGCCGACGGCGGCAACCGTTTCTGCTCGCCGTTTTCGCTCCACGCCGCCCTGGCGATGACCGCCGCCGGCGCGCGAGGGGCGACGCTCGACGAGCTGCGCGCCGTGCTTCACTTGCCCGACGCCGAAGGACCGGCCGCCGTCGGCGACCTGGCGCGCTACTACGCCGCCGGTAGCCCGCACTACGAGTTGGCGGTGTCGAGCGCGCTGTGGGGCCAGACCGGCCTGGCCTGGAACGACCGGTTCGTCACGCTGCTCGACGAGCACTTCGCCGCCGGCTTCCGCACCGCCGACTTCGCCGCCGACCCCGAACGGGAGCGCCAGCGCGTCAACGCCGACGTCGCCGCCGCCACCCGCGGCCGGATCGCGGCGCTCGTGCCGCCCGGCTCGTTCACGGCGCTGACGCGCTTGTGCCTCACCAACGCGATCTTTTTCAAGGGATCATGGCGGACGACGTTCGCCGAGCGGGCGACGGCGCCGCAGTCGTTCCATCGTGCCGACGGGTCGACCGTTGCGGTGCCGCTGATGCACCGTACGGGGACCGAAGCCCACCTCGCCGGCGACGCCTTCCAACTCCTCGCCCTTCCCTACGAGGGAGGCGAGCTCGAAATGGTGATCCTCCTGCCCGCCGAGGCGGGCGCCCTGCCGGCGCTCGAAGCCCGGCTCGACGCCGGCGCCGTCGCCGAGTGGCGAATTGCCGCGGAGCAGGTCGACGTGTCGATCTGGCTGCCGCGATTTCGGCTCGACGACCGGCTCGATGCCCGGGCGGTGCTCGGCAGCCTCGGGGTCGCGACGCTGTTCGTGCCCGGCAGCGCCGACCTGACGGGAATGACCGAGTCGGAGCGCCTGGCCGTGGCGGCGGTGCTCCATCAGGCGTTCGTCGAGGTCAACGAGGAGGGCACCGAGGCCGCGGCAGCCACGGCCGTGATCGCCAACGCCCCGGGCCCCCCGCCGCCGCGGCGCGTGGAGTTCCGCGCCGATCGGCCGTTCCTGTTCCTGATCCGCGACGTGCGCCACGGCACGATCCTGTTCGTCGGCCGCTACGCCGAGCCACAGTGATCGCCGGTGCAGCGGCCGGTCACCGCCGCGCCCGGTACAGCTCGGTGTCGAACGGATCGTCGCTCACCTTCCAGGGCTGGCCGTCGCGCTTCCACATCTTTTCCTGCTCCCCCCGGTTGAACGGGCGGGCACCGACGCGGCCGAACACCGAGAGCTGGTTGCCCGACTCGTCCACCGCCCGGTCGCGGTCCACCCCTTCCGACACCGCCAGCGCCAGGCCCCCCTTCGTCACCGGGTAGGTGGCGACCAGCTCCGGCGTCGGCCGCGGGCTGAAGCCGACGTTGCCGGGCGTGTCGGGGGAGGTGAGCTGGACCACGCGCAGGCCGTTGGCCCCGTCGGCCACGTAGGCGAACTGGCTGACGTACGTGATCCCGAGCTTCACGTCGCGGGCGTCGTTGATGCAGCCACCGCCGTCGAACACCTGGTCGATGAACGGCTCGGCGGGCTTCTCCACGTCGACGATCACCAGACCCTGCGGCCCGCCGGCGACGTAGGCGTAGGTCCGGCCGACATACACCGAATTGGCCTGCGGGAGCGGCACCGTGGCGAGCTTGACCGGCGCGCAGGGGTCGCTGATGTCGAACGTCTTCAGCCCCTCGGCATCGCACACGAAGGCGTGGCGGAACTGGATCGCCACGGAACGCGGCTGGATCACCTCGGGCGCCGGGATCACGGCGAGCACCTCGGGGCACTTCGGCTTGGCCAGTGACACGACGACGATCCCGGCGTTGCAGCAGATCCAGGCCTGCTCGCCGGCGATCGTGATGCTCCGCGCCCCGGTGAGGAGGCCGCGGGGATTCCAGGTCAGGGCGCGCTCGAGGAAGTTGTTGAGCGGGTTACCGTCGAGGAGCGTGCCGGCGCCGACGAGGATCAGCCCCTCCTCCAGATCGGTCACGTAGAGGTAGGCGTAGAGCTCGTGGACGCTCCCCTCGAAATTGGCCGGGTCGTGGGTCCGCGTCGGGTCGGGGGCGGTCGTCGCCGGAGCGGCGACGCCGGTGGCGTAGGTGGTCTTCACGTAGAACTGCTGGCCGAGCGGCGACACCGGCGCGGTCGTGATCCGCTGCGAGAATCCCTTGTTGTCGATGAACGCGATGTCGAACACGCGCAGGCCGTCGGCCCCGCAGGCGGCATAGAGATATTCGCCGCGGTGCTGCACCTGGAGCACCTCGCGCGTCTTCAGCGGCTGGAGGATCCGCGCGCCGATGTCGGCCGCGGCATGGTGGTAGGCGTGCGGCAGCAGGCCGCCGGCGGCGCCGTGGCGGGCGAAGTCGTCGGGATAGGCGATCCGGTGGAAGGAGCTGCCGATCACCACCTGCGGCTCGTCCTGCTCGGCGACCACGACCCCGGCGAGGCCGCCGGTTCCCAGCGCCGTCCAGGCATAGCGGCCGATGAAGTTGGTGGCGTTGGTGCCCTGCATCAGGAGCTGCGCGATGATCGCGTTGTTGTCGTCGGCCTTCGCCAGATGGCAGTCGGTGCACATCTTCGTCTCGTGCGTCCCGGCGCGGAGGCGCGAGAAGTCGTCGGACGGGCCGCGGCCCGGGCCGCCGCGGACGGTGTGGGGGACGTTGGTGCTGAAGGCGATGCCGCTGAACCCCTCGGCGGAGATCGTCTGCTGCTGGACGTAGATCGACTCGCGGAGGTTGTTGTAGGAGCCGACGTGGATCGCGCAGCTCGAGCGCGAGGGGTTGATGCGATTGCCGGTGGCGTTGCCGTCGCGGGCGAGCATGTAGACGTCGTCGCGCAGCGTCTGGAAGTTGTACGAGGTGAGGTTGCGCGACACGTCCCCCTCGTAGTGCAGCGACGGGGCCTTTTGGTTGGCACGCTGGACGAGATGGCAGCCGAAGCAGCTCGGGTTCCACGAGCTGTGGCAGGCGATGCAGCTCATCAGGTCGTTGCGGTGGGCACAGTCCGCGGGGGGCACGTCGCCCCCCCACTCCATCGCGCCGTCCTCGGCGACGCGGACCGTCTTGGCGAACGCCGACAGGGCGTTGTAGTGGTCGCTCTGCGGATCGACCGTGGCCTTCGTCTGGACGATCTCCCAGGTCAGGTCCTCCTCGACCATCGAGTTCTGGTAGATCCGGTCCCCCTCGACGACGAACCGCCGCTTGCCCGACGGCGTCCGCAGCGTGCGCAGGTCGCGGCCCCCGTCGGGGCTCGACGTGTCCGACGCCGGGCCGCTGGTGCGGAGCGTGGCGACCCGGTCGACGGTGCCGTGGCAGTCGATGCAGCTGATCTCGATCGCCGCCCGGACCTCGCCGTAGAGCTTGGTGTTGCCGTGCATGTCCTGGATGAAGTGGCAGTCGATGCAGTGCATCCCCTTTTCCATGTGGATGTCGAGGAGGTGCACCGGGAGGCCGTCGCGCTCGTGGGCGATCGCCGCCTCGGCGCGGCGGATGGCGTCGGGGCCCTTGCCGTCGGCGCCGCGGTAGGTTTCGCGGATCTTCTCCGGCATCTTCACCGCGGCCCGCAGCGCGGGATTGCCCGCGTCGGCGACCGGCTCGCCGCGGTGGTCGAGGAGGTTCCCCTTGCGGTCGTGTTTGAACACCGCGCGGTACGCCCAGCCATGGCCGTGGAAATCGGCGAACTGCGTCTGCTGCGTGCGCTCGTTGAGGTCGGTGAGGTTGGCGAGGAACTCGGGATCGGCCAGCAGGTTCTTGGCCGCCGACTGATTCGGGTTGCGGAACTGGACGGCGAGCTTCTCTTCGGAGCTGGGATAGCGCTGCGCGGCGGGGTAGACGAGGGCGGCGTCAGTCTCCTCGTCCCACCACATGTAGCCGATGTAACTGTTCATCACGGTCGTGCCGGGATGGATGTGGCACACCATGCACTGACTGGTGGGGATCCCGTTGCCCGGAGCGAACTGGTGGTGGATCGGGTGGCCGCTCTCCCCCTTGCGGATCATCGGATCGGGGGAGAAGCTCTCGCCGCGGTTGCCATAGACGGCATACGGCCCCGAGTGGACCGGCGAGCGGTCGTTGGCATAGACGACGTGGCAGCCGGTGCAGCCGCTGGAGCGGTAGTCCCCCGGCTGGTCGTTGGTGCCGAGGAAATTGAGCGTCGGGTCGAAGAGGCGCGTCTTCGTCAGGCCGACGAACACCGGGTCGGTGCGGTTCTCGGTGCCGAGGCCGCGGTTGGCCAGCCGGGTGCGCGGCCGCCCCGGCTCCTCGAGGCGCTCGGGGTTGCCGACCTCGGGGCGGAAGCGGCCGCCGCGCTCGAAGATCCGCAACACGTTGCCCGGCTGCGAGCGCTCGAAGCGCGGGAGCGGATCGAGGTAGCGGAGGATCGACTCGCGGTCGACCTCGTCCTGCGTCGGCGGCGGGACGGTCTGGAGGCGCTGCCCGATCCCCTCGGTGCTGTAGCTCTCGCCGAACAGCGGCTGCTTCGAGGGGACGGCGCCGTTGTTGTAAAGGGCCGCGCCCCACAGCATGCAGCCGTGGGTCATCATGCTCTTGCGCACCTGGAGCACGACCGACGCGTGGCACCCACCACAGGCCTGGTGGGCAACGCGCAAGTCACCGGGATTGACGAACCGGACGAACTCCGGCGACTCGTGGTTGAGCAGCGTGTAGCTGCGGACGGGATTGGCGGCGCCGGGCCAGTTCTCTGGCTCCTTGGGGTGGACGTGCGCCGCTTCCTTCGTGAAGCAGTCGGCATTGCCGCCGTGGCAGTCGGTGCACCCCAGTCGCACGGCCGGGCTGCGGTGCATGTCGCCGACGCCGGCGTGGCAGGAGACGCAGCCGTGGCTTTTGCGGAGCGCTTCCTCGGCGCTCTGGCCGGTCCAGTCGGGACCGAGGAGGTGATCGGGCAAGGGCAGCGGATCGGCGGGGTCGACGGGAGGATGGGCCCGGTGCGGAGAGGCCGGCGCGACGTGCGCCGCGCCCCGCACGCCTGACGTGGCCCCCGGCTCCGCGGCCGGACGGAGCGGATTGACCGGGGCCGGCAGGGCAGCGGGCGGCTCGGCGCGGGTCGCGGTAGCGAACAGCGCGATGCCGAGGCAGGCTGTCAGCGCACGACGCAAAGCCACAGCCCGCACGCCCCGATCGAACCCCGGCGGATGCATGCGGTCTGGCTCCCCGCTGGCAAGCGACGACACCCGATCACGTCGCTGGAAGGGGGCGGAGGCTAGCCAGGAGGGCAAATGGTGTCGAGGTGTTCTCGGCGCGGGTCGGTCACAGTCGGCCCTGCCGGAGGACAAGGCTGGCTGGGGGGAATGGGAGGGCCGCGCGGGGATCGAGAGGGGCGCGGAGTGAAAGATCGAGAGGAGCCTCGGCTCGGGCTCTGCAGAGGGGACGCGGGTCCCTGACCGGGGTGGATGCGGGGATGACGCCAGCCGTGCGAGTGGTGCGGTTTTTTTGCAGGGCCTGGCGGCGTCGCGGCGATGAATTCCGAGGACCTCGGGTCGCCCCACGGAAGCGAAGCATGCGACCGACACTGTTGCCAGAGACGACATTCGCCCGGCCCCGCCGTCGCTCGCCGTGGCTCCTCGCGCGGGCGTCGTGCGGCACCTGCGTGGCGTTCGTCGTAGCGATTGGCGCGGCCGCGTCGGGGGTGGCGGCCGATCTGTCGCCGCCGATGGGGCGGCCGGCGACCGAACGGCACCAGTTCCAGGGAAACCAGTTCACCCGCGCGGGCAATCCGCAGTGCCTGTCGCCATTTGCCAAGCCGACCGAGTCACCGCACGAAACCGGCTACTTCATCGGGGGCGGGGCGCGCACCCGGGCACGCCACGGGCAACAGCGCCGCGTCGATGATGGAACGTGGGGGACCGACTACGTCGGGATCCTGTTCCACAAGCACATCGAGCTCAACTGGTGGCACGGCAGCCGCTTCCAGGGGGGCGGCCTCGGTTACCGTACCGTCGGGCCGCGCCGGTAGCGGCACCGGCGCCGAGCATTCACTTGCCCGGCAACTGCCAGACGGCCGAGAACTCGTGCGGCGGGTGGACCATCGCGTCGACCGACCGCGACAGCAGCACGAGCGCCGGACCGTCGTCGGGAAACCGCTCGAGGAGCGTCCCCAATCCCCCCGCCGCGCGACGGAAGTCCGCTTTCTCGAAACAAGCCAGCGCCTCTTCGTAACGCGAGAACAGTTCCTTCCGCCCTTCGTCGCCGCCGCAGTCGAGCTCGAACAGGTCGACCGGCCCGGCGATGTTGACGACGCGCACGCTGCACAGCCGGCGGAGCAGGAACGAGTCGTCGAGTTGCCGACGTGTGGCCCCGGTGACGACCGCCGGCACGCGCAGGTACTTGGTCGTCCCTTGGACGCGGCTGCCGAGGTTGACGCCGTTGCCGAGGGGACCGTACTTGAATTTCTGCTTCGACCCGGTGTTGCCGACGCAGGTCCGGGAGGTGTTGATCCCGATCCCGACGTCGGTCCGGCAGCCGATCTCCGCCTGCCAGCGCTCGTTGATCGCCTGGAGGCGGTGCCGCATCCGCCGCGCCGCTCGGCAGGCGCGGATGGCATGGTCGGGCTGCGACGTGGGTGCCCCCCACATCGCCAGCAGTTCGTCGCCGACGTAATCGACGACCACGCCACCGGCCTCGACCACCTCCGCCGACAGCTCGGTGAGGATATGGTGGATCCAGTTCATCGTCTTGACAGGCGCGAGCCGCTCACTGACGGCGCTGAACCCACGGATGTCGCAGAACAGCACCGTCACGTCGGTCTCGCGCCCCTCGAGCATGCCGGGGTTCTTCTCCAGCTCCTCGGCGAGCTCACGGCTGAAGAACTGGGCGAACGTCGCCCGCTGCTCGTTCTTCTGCCGTTGCTCGTCGAGGCGCGACAGGCCGGTGGCGACGCCGCTGGCGAGCGTCTCGACGAGCAGCTGCTCGAGATGCGAGATCGTCGGGTTCTCGTCGGACTGCGGCTGTCGGGAACGGTGACCGTAGAGGACACCGATCACCGCTCCGGACCGGTCGAGGATCGGGGCCGCGACGACCGCCTCGATGGCCGCCTGGTTGGTCATCATCAAGTCGCCACCGGGCGAGGGGAGCTCGCGGATCGATTGCTTGGAGGAGCGGACGCGGTCGCACAGCGACCGACTCGGGCGCGTCGCGGAGTTGCCTGGCGAGTAGAGATCGACCAGCCGGAGATCATCCCCCTTGGCGACGAACACGGCCCCGACGTCGAGGCCGATCAGATCGACCACCGCCCGCGTTGCCTTCCGGTAGAACTCCTCGGTGTGGGCGGCGCTCTGGAGAAGGTCGATCACCCGCCGCCACCATCCGACCATCGAATCGGCCTGGTCGCCGGGCATTCCCGCCAGCAGCGTGGAGAGATTGACCGTCGCCTCGGGGGTCACCGTAGCGGCGGCGGGCGTGGGGCGGGGCTCGGCGGCGTGAACCGCGACGCGCAGCGTCTCCGCTTCGGTCTTGATGGAGAGCGTCACCGGCAGGGGCAGATCGGCCGACTGGGTCGTCTTCACCGCCTCGCGCCCTTCGACGGCCACGTCGAGCGATTCGCTCTTGTTGGTGACCCGCACCCGGTCGCCGTCGAGCCGCGCCAGATGAACCTGGCGACGGGAGACCGACTTCTGCTCCTGGGGGGCGATCGGCAGCCGAAAGAAACCCGGACTGCGGTGGGGGACGAACAGTTTTTCGGTGGCACCGCGCGCGTCGACGCGCCCGAGCTCGACGATCGTGTCGGCCGCGCCTTCGAAGCACGGCGCCGAGGCGGTGCTGCGGTGCACGACCAGCCACAGCGGGCTCGTCACGGGTGGCGCTCCTTCCGGCAGACGTCGGACCGCGAGCCGAGGGCGGTCGAACCTCCGGGGTATGCTCGGAGGGCGTCGCAGGACCGTCAAGCTCCCACGGGAGTGAGGCGGGCGGTGAACCGACGGGGTGGTGCGGTGGTACACTCGAGGGCGTATTCATCGAGCCTTGCCCCGCTCCCGGAGGAACGAATCATGAGACCGCGCCGCCTCGCGCGTGAGGTCTGGCGGTGGACGGCCCACACCACGGGTGGGCCGATCGCCCGGCTCGTGGCCGGCGGCACGATCGCCATGGTGTGCGCCGGTTGTGGCACGCGCACCGCGCCGGCACCGGCTCCCGCGCCGGCGCTCCCCGCGGCGTCCGCCGCGCCGGCAGCGGAGGCGACCGCCGACGAGGGGCAGGTGGCGACCCGCGACATCATCCGCAAGTCGCTGCCCCCCGATTCGGTGTCGATGGTGCTCGAGTACACCGTGATGCTCCTCGATGCCAACGGCAACGAGAAAGCGGTCGATCCCCACGACCACACGTTCAAGCTCGGTGACGAAATCGCCGTCAGGATCAAGCCCGACGACGATGTCTACGTCTACGTGTTCAACCGCGGTCCGACCGGGACACTGACGATCCTCCTCCCGACCAGCAGCGAGCAGCCGCCGCGCGTGACGAAGGGGCAGGAGATCTCGCTGCCGGAGGCCGACTTCTTCCAGTTCGCGGCGCCCGCGGGGAAAGAGGACCTGCTCGTGGTGGCGACGTACGAGCCCTCCGACAACGTCCGCCTCCTCGCCCGCAACACGTTCGCCGCCCAGTCGGCCGAGAAGGATCGCCTCGAATCGAAGGCCGGCGGCGACGACACCGCCGCGAAGGCTGCGGCCGACAATCTCGCCAGCCATGCCGTGACCCGTGGCACGAGCCAGCGGATCGGTGCCAAAGCCCCGTCGCGGGCCAAGACGCATGTCTTCCCGCCGGAAGCCGGTGCCGTGTCAAACCTGGCGGTCACCTACGGCGCCGCGGGGGCCGGCAAACCGGAGATGGTCCTCACCATCCCGCTGGTCTCGAGCGCCGCCGAGGGCGGGGCAGCTCCCGCACCCTGACGCGCGGCTTCCGCGCCGCGGTCATGGGCGCGACGTGACACGACACGACGGGCGGAGAGGCGATGGACAGTCCCACGACGGTCGAGCGACGGACGACGCCCGCGGAACCGATCCCGGGGCCGCTGCCGATCGTCCTCCCGGCGTTGCTGCTGTGTGACTTCGGTCACCTCGCCCACGAGGTTCAGCGCCTCGAGGCCGCGGGGGCCGCGGCGCTCCACCTCGACATCATGGACGGCCGATTCGTGCCGCAGCTCACCTACGGCCGCGTCGTCGTCGAGGCGGTGCGGCGGGCGACCCGGCTGCCGCTCGAGGTCCACCTCATGGTCGACGATCCCGACCGGGTTGTCGGCGAGTATGCCGGTGCCGGAGCCGACATCCTCACCGTCCACGTCGAGGCCCTGGTCAATCCGGCCGTGACGCTCGGCAAGATCGCCGACCATGGGATCCGTGGCCATCTCGCCGTCAGCCCGGGGACACCCGTCGAACGCCTCACCCCCTGGCTCGATGCCTGCGACGGCGTACTGGTGATGAGCGTCGAGCCGGGTCTCGGCGGGCAGGCGTTCGAGCCGTCGGCACTTGACAAGCTCCGTTGGCTCGCCGCGCGGCGCGGGGTGGGCCGGCGCCTCCGGCTCGGAGTCGACGGCGGCGTCAACGCGTCCACGATCGGCCCCGCCGCCGCTGCCGGCGCCGAGCTGATCGTCGCCGGAAGCGCCGTGATCCGTGCTGCCGACTATCGCTCGGCCCTGGCCGACCTCGAGGGGCGGGCGCGAGCCGCCGCGGCGAAGTCCCCGAGTTGATCCGCCGGACAGAGACGGTTCCCGAAACGGCGCTGCCGGCCGCGGCACCGGCCACTACACTGCGGTCGATCCCGGGATCGTCAGCCCCGGCCCCCCGGATACCTGGTCGATGGAACCTGCCGCCCCTCACCACGCCGACGGCGGGCCGTCGGGCCCGGCGGCCCGCGGACCTCGTCCCAAGCGGGCGGTGCCCGAGGGGCTGTGGCAGAAGTGCGACGGCTGCCAGGCGACGATCTACCGCAAGCAGGCGGCCGCGCTGCTCAACGTCTGCCCGCAGTGTGGTTTCCACTGGTACGTCTCCGCCGCCGAGCGCATCGGCCAACTCCTCGACGACGGCACCTTCGAGGAGTGGGACGCGACCCTCCGCCCCACCGATCCGCTCGGTTTCCGCGACAAGAAGGCCTACGCCGAACGCCTCGTCTCCGAGCAGCGCCGCACGGGGCTGTCGGACGCCGCCCTCACCGGCACAGGCATGATCCGTGCCCGGCGGGTCGCCTGCGGCGTCACCGATTCGTCGTTCATCATGGGAAGCATGGGGAGCGTGGTTGGCGAGCGGCTCACCCGGCTGGTCGAAAGGGCCACCGCCGACCGGCTTCCGCTGATCATCATCAGTGCCTCCGGCGGCGGGGCGCGGATGCACGAGGGGATCCTGTCGCTGATGCAGATGGCCAAGGTGTCGGCAGCGCTGGCCCGCCACTCGGCCGCGGGCGGGCTGTTCATCTCGGTGCTCACCAATCCGACGATGGGGGGCGTGGCCGCCAGCTTCGCTTCGCTCGGCGACCTCGTGTTCGCCGAACCTCGGGCGCTGATCGGGTTCGCCGGCCCGCGGACGATCAAGGCGACGATCCGAGTCGAACTGCCGAAGGGGTTCCAGACGAGCGAATTCCTCCTCGAGCACGGCTTCATCGACCGGATCGTCGCCCGGCCGCAGCTCAAGAGCGAGATCGCCCGGGCGATCGACTACTGCGGCGGCTGACGGCCACCCGACCTTGAGCAGGCTGCCGACAAAGTGATCGGCCGCCGGATGCGGCCGAGGGCGACCCGGGAAACCCTCGGCGTTTTCCGCGGTCGCCCGAGTGGACAAAGGCCACGGATGGCTTTGTCCACGGACAGTCAGAAACGGCTCACGAACCCGGCGAAGCCGCCGTGGACGAGCGTGCTGGAGCCGGCGGAAATCGTCTCCAGCGCCCCGGGTGAGACGAGCACCGGGGGCCATTGCCCGTCGGCCTGGGCGATGACGCCGACGCCGACCAGGCGGTATCCGATCGACAGCGTCCAGCGGTCCGTGATGTCCCAGGCGACTGCGGCGTCGAGCGACCCCAGCCAGGAGAACACGCTTCCCGTGGCGTGGACGTCGACGGGGATCCCGCCGGCGAACAGCGCCGGAGTGCCGCCTGGGCCGGACAGCGTGGTGGTGTTGGTCAACGCGTTGCCGGCGATCATGAACTTGGGCACGACGTCGATCCGCCAGCGCTCCGCGAATCGCCAGTCGAGACGGGCGCCGAGTTGGCCACCGAGCAGGTTGTTGTTGGTGGCCACCTGGAAGAGCAGCGCGCCGGCGGCGGGGTCGGCGGCGGTCGTCACCAGGGAGAGCGTGTCACCGACTTGGAAGAAGCGGAAGCCGGCCAGCCAGGCGAAGTGGAGGCTTTGCGAACGCGGTGGGAATTCGGGGCGTTCCCCGCCGGCGAGGATCCAGTTGATCTCGACGTTGTTGACCAGGTCGGTACGACCCAGCTCCTGCGCCGAGGCGTCGTCGAGCCAGAGCGTGGCCGGCACTCCGCCGACGGTGACCCCCGGGAACTGGGGCTGGGGGATCGCCATGATCGTCGGCGGAGCGGCCGACAGTCCCGCCGACGACCCGATCCCGTACACCCCCCAGTAGACGACCTCGAGCGCCTGGCGCTGGCGTTCGCCGAACCAGCGCCCGACGCGCAGCTCGACGCCGCCGGGCCAGGTGGCCGCAGCATCACCGGTGGTGAGTTGGCGGCCGTCGGCCAGCGGTTGCATCGTCGCGGTCCCGGCGCCGATCGTTCTGGTCATCACCAGACCATTGACGGCAATCTCCCATCGTGGCCAGTGAGGCGGCCGGTCAGGATCGACCCATGCCGGGAGGCCGGCGACGCTCCCCGTCGCCCCGGGGTCGAGAAGGTACATGACCGGCGGTGGTTCCCCGGCAGCAGGCAGCAACTCGGTCGCCGGAACGGTCGCTCCGCCGGCGAGCGAGAACGCGGCCACGAGACCGATCCAGCGCAGCGCCCGGAAGGCCGGCACGGGCGAAGCGGGACGACACGGTTGCGAACGGGTGAGGAGCATGGCGGGAGAGTCGGTGCCGGCGGGGGGTGGAATCAAGACCGCTTCCCCGCCGCCGCGCCCCGCTACACTCGCCGACGGGATCATCCTGGGAGCCTGCGCAAGATGCCCGCACCGCGCGAATCGGGGCGCCTACCGAGCCGCGGCGAACTCGTCGCCTGGCTCGATCGGCGGGTGAACCACGAGCGCGTCGTGCCCGCTTCGGCCGGCGGAGGCACCTTCGCCCTGGCACGCATGCGGCGTCTGCTGGCCGCCCTGGGCAAGCCGCAGGACCGCGTTCCCGCGGTCCATCTGGCGGGCACCAAGGGGAAAGGATCGACCGCCACGATGCTCGCCGCGATCCTCGGCGCCGCCGGGCACCGTGTCGGGCTCTACCTCTCACCGCACGTCCACCGCCTCGAGGAACGGATCTGCGTCGACGGCACGCCGATCACGGAACGCGACCTCGCGCGGGTGTTCGCCACGGTGATGCCGGCGGTCGAGGCCCTCGACCGCTCCGCCGCGCGGCGCGGCGGCCGCGGGCCGACCTGGTTCGAGATCGTGACCGCGGCGGCGCTGCTTCACTTCGCGCGCGAGCGGCTCCGGGTGGCGGTTCTGGAGACGGGACTCGGCGGGCGACTCGACGCCACCAACACCTGCCATCCGGTGCTGTCGATCATCACGAGCATCAGCCTCGACCACATGCACCTCCTCGGCCGGACGGTCGGCAAGATCGCTGCCGAGAAGGCGGGAATCATCCGCCGTGGCGTGCCGGTGATCAGCGGCGTCCGCGCTCCGGCGGCCCGGCGCGTCATCGCCACAACGGCCCGGCGCCGCCGGGCGCCGCTCACCGAGATCGACCGTGATTTCAAAGCCGTCTCCCTCACCGGCCGTGGGCTCGGCGCCGGGCGGCTGTCGCTGCTGCCACCGGACGATGGCGCGGCGCCCGGCCGTCGCGACTACCCCGTGGCGATGCCCGGGCGGCACCAGGCCGACAATGCCGCGCTGGCGGTGGTGGCGGCCCGTCGGCTCGACACCCTCGGTGTCGCCGTGCCCGAGGAGGCGATCGCCCGGGGACTGGCCACGGCAAGGCTTCCGGCCCGGGTCGAAGTCCTCGGCAGCCGGCCGCTGATCGTCGTCGATGCCGCCCACAACGTCGCGTCGATCACGGCCCTCGTCGAGACGCTCGCGCCGGTGATCGAGGGGGCGCGGCCGCGTGTGCTCGTGTTCGCGGTCAGCGACGACAAGCAGATCGAGCCGATGCTCGCCGGAGCTGCCGGCTGCTTCGACCGGGTGATCCTCACGCGCTTCCGCTCGAGCCCGCGGGCGGCATCATGGGCCCGTCTCCGCGCCGCCTGCGCCCGTGTCGGCCTCAGGCACGCCACGGAAGCGGAGTCGCCGTCGGCCGCGCTCGCCGCCGCGCGGGCGCTCGCCGGAAAGCGCGGCAGCATCTGCGTCGCCGGGAGCTTCTACCTCGCCGCCGAGGTGCGGGCGGAATTGCTCGGCAGCTGACCGGACCGGTCCGCGGTGCCTGCCGAGGCGGTGCCGAGGCGGGCGTCGCCGTCGAGAAGGGCGAGGGCACGGCCGAGGACCGGATCGGCGTGGCGCGGCATCGACAGTGCCGGGTCGGCGGCCGCCGGGGACGATGCCGCCCCCGCCGGCACGCGGTCGCGGCCGCGGCGCCAGGACTGGAGTTCGTGCTGGACCTCGCCGGTCGGCGTGATCGCCCCGGCTGGATCAGGCGATACGCCCCAGACGTCGTCGTCGCGGTGGTGAGGACGCCGGTGGATCGTCGTTCCGTTGGGGCGGAGGTACTCCGCCGTGGTCAGCTTGATCATGCTGCTCCCGTCGCCCAGCGGCAGGAGCGACTGCACCGTACCCTTGCCGAAGGTGCGGCTCCCCACCGTGATCGACCGGGCGTTGTCCTGCAGGCAGGCGGCGACGATCTCACCGGCGCTGGCGGTCATCCCGTCCACGAGCACCGCGACGGGCACCCCCCCGAGGCGCTCCCCGGCGGTGGCTCGCCTGACGTCGACGTTGTCCGGCGACGCCGCCTGCCGCGGTCCGGCGGGGCGTGACCGGGTCGAGACGATCACCCCGCGGTCGAGGAACCGGTCGCAGATTTCGATCGCGGTCGACAGCAGTCCCCCGCCGTTGCCGCGCAGGTCGACGATCAGGCCGGTCAGCGGTGGGCTTCCCGCAGCGATCGCGTCGAGCGCGGCGTCGAGCTCGGCGACTGTGCCCTCGCCGAACGACGCGATCCGCACCAGCGCCACCCGCTCGTCCCCCTCGAGGCGCCACTCCCAGCCGCCGTCGTCCCGGCGCCGGTCGCCACGGACCGTCTCGGACCGCAGCAACTCTCGCGCCAGCGTGGCGGTGCGCACCGGCACGGGCTGGCCGTCGTCGGCGGTCATCGCGGCCGGGTCGCCGCGCGGCGGGGCGAGGTCGACGTTCACCCGGGTCTGTGGTCGGCCCCGGAGCCGGGCGACGACTTCGCGGAGCGGGCGCCCCGCCGCCGCCTCGCCGTCGACCGAGACGATCCGCTCACCGGGGCGGATCCCCTCGCGCCAGGCGGGGCTGCCGGCCAACACGTCGTCGATGACGATCGTCCGGTCGCGCGGGTCGGCGGCCAACTGCAATCCGACTCCGCCGAACTGCTGGCCGAGATCGGCGTCGAGGTCGTCGATCTCGGTGCCGGAGAGGTAGGCGGAATGCTCGTCGAGACCGGCGAACACGCCATCCATCGCCCGGTGGAACAGTGCCGCGTCGTCGACCGGCCCGAGGTAGCCGCGCTCGATCTTCGCCAGCACCTCGCCGAAGCGCCGGCCATGGACGCCCCGGTCGCGCGCGGCCCAGGCGACGAAACACACCAGCGGAACGACGAACAGGGTCACGAGGTTCCGCTTGGGCATCGTGCCGATCCCGTCGCCACCGCCCGACCACCCGACGGCGTGGCCGCGCCACGTCGGGACCAATGATACCGGAGGGAACCAGAACGGCCCGTGCGGCACGAGCGGGTCGGGGACCGTCGCCCCCGGGGATACAGCGGCCCGCGACCGGGAAGCGGTCCGTTTTCCTCCCCGGCTCCCCGAGCTTGCCTGACCGGCCGGGATTCGCTGCGAACCGCTCTGGTTCGGCCGGCGGTCGCAGCCTACGATCCCGCCCCATCCAGCCTTCCGGGAACCGAGACATGTCACACCGTTCCAGAGGCCGCCGGCACGGCCGCGCCAGCGATCCCCTCGACACGGTCAAGCCGCTGGTGGTGCTCGGGCTCCTGGGAATGATCGTCTACGGTGCGATGACGATGGTCCGCAGCGGCCCGGCGACGCCGCCGGCGGTGGCCGGTCTCGACGCTTCGGCGCCTCTCGCTCCGGCCGCCGTCGATCTGCCCGCGACGCCCATCGAAGCGCCGATTTTCGCCGCCTCGGCCCCCTCCCCGCCGGAGCCGACCGCCCCCGGGACCACGGTGCCGGAGCCGTCGCCGACCTATCTCCAGGCCCAGGCCGCACCACCGCCGAGCGCCGCAGCCCCCGCCCCCGTGCCTCCTCCCGTCCCCGCGCCACCTCCTCCCATGACCGCGCCGGTGGCTGCCGCCCCACCGACCGCACCGGCTCCGGTTCCGCCATCGGCGGCGATCCCGGCGCCGACGACGGACGGCGGCGTGTTGCCGACGGCACGCCAGGCCGCGGCCGTCGCCGCCGGCTCGACGGCCTTCGCCGCCGCCTGGGCCGACGCCCACGACAAGCTCGCCGCCGGTCAGTACGCCGAAGCGTTGTCGCTGCTGAGCGTGTGGTACGACGATCCCTCGCTCGGTCCCGAGGAGACTCGGCGCCTCGACGCGCTCCTCGGCCAGCTCGCCGGGACGGTCATCTACTCGCAGCAGGATTTCCTTCTCCCGGCCCACGTCGTCAGCGCCGGCCAGACGCTCCACTCGATCGCCGCCCCGCTCCAGGTGCCCTGGCAACTGCTGGCGAAGATCAACGGGATCCCCGACCCCGACCAGCTCATCCCGGGGGAGCACGTCAAGCTCGTCCAAGGGCCGATCGACGCGGTCGTCAGCGTCTCGCGCGGCCGTCTCAGCCTCCAGGTGGCGGGCCACTACGCCGGCAGCTTCCCGGCGGTGATCGGCCGCGCCGTCACCGACAGGGTGGGCGCGTCGGTGGCGGTCGTCGACGTCCGCTCGACCGGCGCCGCCGGCGATCCGGCCGCGCGGCGCACGCTGGTGCTCGCCGACGGGATGGCGATCGAGGCGGTCGACGATCCGGCCGCCCATGCGTCGGGCGCCGTCGGCTCGACGGTGCTGGTGGCATCGCGCGACTTCGCCGAGCTGGTGGAAATCCTCGGCCCCGGCTCGCACGTCCTGGTACGGCGCTGATTTTCGGCCGACCGTCAGCCGCGCACGCCCGCGATCGCGCGCCGCGCCCGGGCGATCGCCGCCTCCGCCGCTGCCGGCGTCGGCGCCTCGGCAGCGAGGCGCACGATCGGCTCGGTGTTGCTCGCGCGGACGAGCAACCAGCCACCGTCCCAGTCGAGCCGCAAGCCGTCACGACGCGAGCCGGTCGCTTCGGGAAAGGCGTCGACGAGCCGCGCTTCCGCCTCCGCCAGGGCGGCGGCCCCGGCCGGCAGGTCGACGGTCTCCTTGAGCATCGCCAGCTTCGGCAGCGTCGCGGCCAGCTCGGCGACGGTCGCGCCCTCGGCGAGCCGCCCGAGGATCAGGGCCATCGCCACGGCGGCGTCGCGGACGAGGACCACGCGCGGGTCGATGACGCCGCCGTTCCCCTCGCCACCGATGATCGCTTCGACGGCGCGCATCCCGTCGACGACGTTCGCCTCGCCGACGGCGGTCAGGTGGCAGGCCACGCCGTGGCGCGCCGCGATCACCGCGGTCATCGAGCTTGTCGCACAGTTGACGACCACCGGCCCCGGCGACCGGCGCAGCACCGTGTCGACCGCCAGTGCCAACGTCGCCTCCTCGCCGAGCCAGCCACCGGCACCGTCGACGATCACGAGCCGATCGGCGTCGGGATCGAGGAAGAAGCCGACGTCGACGCCGGCGGCCGCGACCCGGGCCAGCAGCGGCTCGAGGTTGACGCGGATCGGCTCGGGGGGATGGCTGAAGTGGCCGTCGGGAACGCCACCCTCGACCTCGACATGGCATCCGAGCGCCGCCAGCAGCGGCAGCGCGACGCGGCTGCCGGCGCCGTGGCAGCAGTCGATCCAGACGCGCGGCGCGCGGCGCCGGATCGCGGCGACGTCGACGGTCGCGAGCACGGCGGCGACGTGGGCCGCGGTGCCGTCGACCGCGCGGACCGTGCCGCGCGCGGCGGGCGTGGCACCGCCGACCGGGTCGGCCTCGAACAGGTTCCGCACCGCACCCCCCGCCTCCCGGGTGAGGACGCGGCCCGCCGCCGCGAACAGCTTCATGCCGTTGTAGCGCGGCGGATTGTGGCTCGCGGTGACCTGGATCCCACCGGCGGCGTGGTGCTCACGGACCACGATTCCCACCGTCGGGGTCGGCGCGATCCCGCAGTCGAGCACGTCGCGTCCGACCGCGCACAGCGCCTCGACGATGGCGGCGACGAGCGCCGGGCCATGCTCGCGGCCGTCACGGCCGACGACGACCGGCCCAGGGGGCAGGGTCGCGGCGAACGCCTGGGCGTAGCGCGCCGCGACCGCCGGCGTGAGCGACTCGCCGACCACGCCGCGCAATCCCGACACGCTGACGATCAGCGGCTCGGCCACAAGCGGCGGCTCCCGGATGACGATGCTGGTGGGATCGTGGACGAGCGGTCAGGATACGACCGCGGGCAGTATAAAAGCCTGCCTTCCGCCCGCCGCCCCCCATCCGAGGCCATGCCCGATGCCCGTCGCCGAGCCATTCGCGCGCCATCTCGAAGCCGTCGCCGTCGCCCACGCCGCCGGGCAGATCACCGACCATTCCGCCGCCACGATCCGCACCTGGCTGACCGCGCCGCGCTACGGCGAGTTCGCCGCCGAACTGGCACGCCTCGTCGAGGCGGCAGGCGTCGATCCGGCCGGCTGGAAGAAGCTCGACGACGTGTTTTGGACGGTGATCCCGTTCGGCACCGGCGGGCGGCGCGGGGTGATGTTTCCCGTCGGGTCCAATGCCATCAACGACCGCACGATCGGCGAGAGCGCCCAGGGCCTGGCCGACTACGTGCGCTCGGTCGTGGAGCCGGGTGTCGAGCCGAGTTGCGCGATCGCCTACGACACCCGCCACCGCTCCGAGCACTTCGCGCGGCTGTGCACCGAGGTCCTGCTGGCCGCCGGATTCCGCATCTCGTTCCTCCGCGGCCACCGCAGCACGCCCGAACTGTCGTTCGCCGTCCGCCACACCGGTGCCACCTGCGGGATCATGGTGACCGCCAGCCACAACCCGCCGTCAGACAACGCCGTCAAGGTCTACTGGGCCGGTGGCGTGCAGGTGCTGCCGCCGCACGACAAGGGGATCATCGAGCGCGTGATGGGCGTCGACACCGTCCGCCGCGAGCCGTTCGACGCCGGTGTGGCGGCGGGTCGGGTGCGGTTCGTCGAGGAGGAGATCGATGCGGCGTTCCTCGCCGCGGAGCTCCGCCAGGCGTCTCCGGGCCCGCGCGACGTGTCGATCCTCTACACCCCGCTCCACGGCGTCGGTGCGACCGCCGTCGTGCCCGTGCTCCACGGTGCCGGCTTCACCCGGCTGCGCGTGTTCGCCCCCCACGAGCGTCCGGACGGCGATTTCCCCAACGTGCCCGGCCACGTCGCCAATCCGGAAAATCCCCACGTCCTGTCGGGGCCGATCGCCGAGGCGGTGCGGGAGGGAGACGATCTGGTCCTCGCCAGCGATCCCGACTGCGACCGGCTCGGCGCCGCGGCGCCGCACGCCCCCGGCGGCGAGTGGGAGGCGTTCACCGGCAATCAGCTCGGCGCCTTGCTTGCCGACCATGTCCTCGCCACGCGCACCGCGCGGGGCCTGCAGCGCCCGACCGACACGGTGATCACCACGCTGGTCACCACCGGGCTGGTGCGCCGCGTCGCCGAGAGCCACGGCGCGGCGGTGATCGACGACCTCCAGGTGGGCTTCAAGTGGATCGGCCGGGAGATCGACAGGATCGGCCCGGAGCGATTCGTGTTCGGCTGCGAGGAGTCGCACGGCTACCAGGGGGGCACGCACGTCCGCGACAAGGACGCCGCCGCCGCGGCGCTGTTCATGGCGGAACTGGCCGCGGTCGAGAAGGCCGCGGGCCGGTCGATCCACCGGCGCCTCGCCGACCTGTTCGTCACCCACGGCTGCCACCTCGAGCGCCAGGTGTCGATCACGCTGCCCGGTGCGGCGGGGATGGAGCGGATGCGGCAGATCATGGCGACGCTGCGGGCCACCCCGCCGCGCTCGCTCGGGGGCCTCGACGTGGTCCGGATCCGCGATCACGGCACGCTCACGACCGTTCGGCCAGGAGAGCCGCCGCGACCGTTCGTCGGTCATCCGGGGGACCTCGTGATCTTCGACCTCGCCGGGCTGCAAGACGCCGGATCGCAGCGCGATGGCCGATTCCCGCCACTCGGCAACGCCGTCGCCGCCCGCCCCTCGGGGACCGAGCCGAAGATCAAACTCTACCTGTTCGCCGTCGCCCCGCCGGGGCCGGCCGGTGAATTGACGGCCACGCGCCAGCGCCTCCAGGCCCGTCTCGACGCCCTCGAACGGGAGTTGCGCTCGGTGGCCGGCGTCTGACGGGCGGCCGGCCGGGGCGGCGTCACGATTCGTCCCCCGCGGATAAGGAATCTCCGGATCGCTCACCAGCGCTCCACTGGCAGCCAGGAGACCGTTTCCGATGCCCGTTTGCCGTCCCTCGCTTCCGCTCCTCGCCGCAGTGGCAGTAGCGCGGCGGCACGCGGCCGCCGAACGGCCAGGGAGGTGCCGACCGATGAGCCGAATCCCCGACCTCGCCGTCGCCATCCTCCTCGCCGGGTGTGCCACGGCGCTGTCAGCGGCGCCGCCGCGTCAGCCGAACATCGTCCTCATGCTCGCCGACGACCAGGGCTGGGACGGCCTGTCGGTGGCGATGGCGCCCGACATCGCCGGGTCGAAGAGCGAGCTGTTCCAGACACCGCGGCTCGAGGCCTTCGCCCGGCAGGGGATGCGCTTCACCGACGCCTACGCACCGGCGCCGGTCTGCTCGCCGTCGCGGATCAGCATCCAATGCGGGCGCACGCCGGCGGCGCTCCATTGGACCAAGGCCGCGCCGCCGGAGACGGGCCACAGGCTCGTCGAACCGCGCGACATCCGCGACATCCCCGCCGGCCGCGTGACGTTTGCCGAGCTGCTCCACGAGGCGGGCTACACCACCGCCCACTCCGGCAAGTGGCACATCGGCGGCGGCGGTCCGGGGGCCCACGGCTACGACGAGCACGACGGCGACATCGGCAACGAGCAGGCGTACAAGTTCACCGATCCCAACCCCGTCGACATCTTCGGGATGGCGGCGCGGGCCGAGGAGTTCATCAAGAAGGCCCGCGACGCGCGGAAGCCGTTCTACGTGCAGCTCTCCTGGAACGCGCTCCACGCGCCGGAAAACGCTCTCGAGGCGACGAAGCGGAAATACGCCGCTGCCGACGGTGCCGGGCGCCAGGTGGAGCGTGCGGCGATCACCGAGGATCTCGACACCGGCGTCGGCCGCGTGCTCGACGCGATCGACCGCCTCGGTCTCACCGGAACGCGCGGCGACACCGTCAAAGAGCTCGTCGGACGGCTCGAGGGCTACCTGGCCGCGGTCGATGCCCGGATGCCAAAAACCAACCCCGACTTCGATCCGGCAGCCCCTCCCCCGCCGCGCAAGCAGGGGGGGCGAGGAGGCCGCGGCGGCCAGGCGGCTCCCGGTGGCGGACCGGGAAAAGGAAACGCACCGGGAAAGAGCCAGCGAAAGGGACCGGAATGAAATCGATCGCGTCGGCAGTCGGTACCCTGGTCCTCGTCGGGGCGACGCTCGTCGCCGGGAGGGCCGGCGCCCATCCGGAGGGTCACGGCGACGATCCCGTCGCGAACCCGTTCGCCGCACGGCGCGCCGCCCGTGCGACCGCCACCCCGATCCGGCTCGTCGCCGCGCGGCGGGCGGTCGACCCCGACATCGCCGCCGCATTCGCGCCGTTCGTCGCCACCGGTGCCGTCGCCACGCGCCGCGACGACCGCTTCTTCTACGTCGAAAGCGACGGCGTGCCGGACCATCCGTTGATGGTCGGGATCCGTGCCTGGCAGCAGCAAGTGCCGCTCCCTCAGCCCTACACCGGCGACAACGCCTGGCCGATCCCGCTCCATCCCCGTCCGGCGAAGACCCCGGCGTCGACCCGCAACCGCTTCCTCCGCGGGGCGATCGCCGTCGCGGTCAACGGGATCCCGATCTTCAATCCACTCAACAACCGCGGCGAGGATTCCAAGGCGATCGGCGAGCTCGACGACTTCGGCGGCCATTGCGGCCGTGCCGACGACTACCACTACCACGTGGCGCCGGTGCACCTGGAGAAGGTCGTCGGCAAGGGCAAGCCGGTCGCCTGGGCGCTCGACGGCTATCCGGTGTACGGCCTGGTCGAGCCCGACGGTTCCCCGGTCAAGCCGCTCGACGCCTGCCACGGCCACGACGACCCGGTCATCGGCTACCACTACCATGCCGCCGACACCTACCCGTACCTCATCGGCGCGTTCCACGGCGAGGTGACCGAGCGTGACGGCCAGGTCGATCCGCAGCCCCGGGCGCGCGGCGTGCGCGAGGCGCTGCCGCCGCTCAAGGGGGCCGAGATCGTCGGTTTCGAATTCACGTCGTCGACGGCGCGGAAGCTGACGTACCAGGTCGGTGGTCGGCAGGGGACGGTCGAGTACGTGCTCGGCGCCGATGGTGCGGTGAGCTTTCGCTACACCGACCCGAACGGACGGGTGAAGACCGAGGACGCCCGTCCGCGCGGCCGGGGCCCCGGCCAGGGGCCACCGCGCGACGGCGACCGCCCGCCACCGCGCGGCCAGGATCCGCGCCGTGGCGGCGGCGAGGGACCGGGAGGACCGCCCCCGGGGCGTGGCGACCGGCCTCCTCCGCGCGACGCCCGACAACCGCCCCCGCCACCGCGGGCCGCGCGACTGACGCCGCGACGCTCGTCGTCAGCTCGCCGGCGGTCGGCGCCGACGGCCGGTTACCGGTCGAGTTCACCTGCGACGGGGCCAAGGTTTCGCCCCCCGTCCAGTGGTCCGAGGGTCCGACTGGCACCCGATCCTACGCCGTCACGCTCTGGCACGAAGCCCCCGACGGGCGCCCGCCGAACGTGATCCTGTTCCTGATGGACGACATGGGCTGGCGCGACGTCGGCTTCATGGGGAATCGGTTCGTCGCTTCCCCCCATCTCGACCGCCTCGCCGCCCGCGGCGTGGTGTTCACGCAGGCGTACGCCAGCGCTCCCAATTGCGCGCCGACGCGCGCCTGCCTCCTGTCGGGGCAGTGGACGCCGCGCCACGGCGTGTACACCGTCGTCGACCCACGGCAGCCGCGCGGTTCGGCCTGGCACAAACTGCTCGCTGCCGACAGCAAGTCGGACATGCCGACGGAGGTGGTGACGATCCCCGAGGCGCTGGCAGGGGCCGGATACACCAGCCAGTTTCTCGGGATGTGGAACCTCGGCCGCGGCCGCCGCGGCCCGACGACGCCCGAGGGCCAGGGCTTCGGGCGGGTGGTGTTTCCGGAGACGATCGGCTTCGGCAAGGACGAATACCTCGACGACCAGGGACGGTTTCTCTCCGATCGGCTCGCCGACGAGGCGATCGCCTTCATCGAGACCAACCGCGCGCGTCCGTTTTTCGTCTCTTTCGCCGACCATGCCGTCCACGCGCCGCTGAACCCGCGCCCCGACACCCTGGCGGCGTGGCGCGACCGCGCCGCTCCGGCCGGCGAGCCGCGCCCTGATCCGGCGCTCGCCGCGACGGTCGCCGACGTCGATGCCGCCATCGGCCGTGTCCTCGCCGCGGTCGAACGGTTGAATCTCGCCGACGACACGGTGGTGATCTTCACCTCCGACAACGGCGGCACGCGTGAATACGTCGCGCCCTTGCGCGGTGGCAAGGGGCAACTCTACGAAGGCGGCATCCGCGTGCCGCTGGTGATCGCCAACCCGGGGATCCGCGGCGGCCGACGCGTCGCTGACCCCGTGTCGAGCATCGACATCTACCCGACCCTCCTCGACCTGGCCGGCAAAAGCCCACCGGCCGGCCACGGCCTCGACGGCCAGAGCCTCCGGCCGCTGCTCGCCGGCGGCACGCTCGTACCGCGCCGGCTGTTCTGGCACTTTCCCTGTTACGTCGGCGGTTCACCGCCGGCCAGCGCCATCCGCGACGGGGATCTCAAGCTCGTGGAGTTTTTCGAGGACGGTGGCCGCCGCGAGCTCTACGACCTCGCCGCCGACCCGGCGGAGAGCCGCGATCTGTCGGACCAGCGCCCGGACGACGCCGCCGCGCTGACCGAGGCGCTCCACGACTGGCAGCGCCGCACCGGGGCCTTCATCCCTGCCGAGGCCAACCCGGCCTACGACCCGTCGGCCCAGCGGGCCCGCGGCGGCCCCCAGGGAGACCAGCGCGGCGGTCGTGGGCCAGGGCAGGGACCGCGCCCCGGACAGGGTGGTCGTCGCGGCAGCCGAGGCCCTGCGCGGCCCCGGCGGCAATGCCGACCGTGAACGACGCCCACGCGACGCGGGAGACGGATGTGCTCGTTCGTTCAGTCAGCCCGCAACAGCTCCGCGACGGGGGTTTCGAGGAACGAGTCGACCGGCATGCCGTCGCCGCCGACCAGTAGCCGACGCCCCGGCCCGAAGGCGTCGTGGAATGCCGAGAGGCCTGGCAGGGCATCACGCCGCCGTCCGCTCCTCACTTCGATGGTCAGGAGTGTCCGGCCATCCGTCACGACGTAGTCGACCTCCCTGCCGCGGTCCCGCCAATAATGAACTTGGCAGAGTCCCGCTGCCTGGGCGTTGACGAGGTGGCTGCCGACCGCCGACTCCACGAGCCGGCCGCGGAAATCGGCATCGCCATGCATGTCCGCCGGACGAGCGTCGCTCACGGCGGACAGGAGAGCCGTGTTGAAGACCTGTAGCTTCGGGCTCGATCCGCGGCGACGGGCGGGATGAGTCGCGTACTTCTGCAACCCCGTCAGCATGCCCGCCCCCGACAACAGATCGAGGTAGTGGGCGAGCGTGACCGTGTTGCCGGCATCGTGCAGCTGACCGAGCATCTTCGTGTACGAGAGAATCTGTCCCGACGACCGGCAGCCGAGTTCGAAGAGCCTGCGCAGGAGCGCCGGCTTGTCGACCCGCGACATGAGCAGGATGTCACGCCCCACGGTCGTTTCGACGAGCGCGTCGAGCACGTAGCGTCGCCACCGCCCCAGATCGCCGACCAGCGCGGCTGCCCCGGGATAGCCGCCAAAGAACAGATAGTCTTCGAGCGTGAAGGCAAAAGCGGCCCGCATCTCGGCGAACGACCAATGCGGCAGTGGCACCGTCTCGAACCGTCCGGCGAGACTTTCGGAGAGGCCTCGTCGGATCAACAGGGGCGCCGAGCCCAGCAGCACGACCCTCAGGTCGATGCCACGGCGGGTATCCTCGTCCCAATGCCACTTGACGGTCTCCGACCATCCGGAGACCTTCTGCACCTCGTCGATCACGAGGGTGGCGGTGTTCGCATGCTCCCGAGCAAGCAGCCGCGCCCGCTCCCACTGGGCCGAGAGCCACGCGGTGTCGCGGAGCGTCGGTTCGTCTGCGGAGACGGTCAGGCTCGGCCGATCCACGTCAGCGACCGCCTGCTCCACCAGCGTTGTCTTCCCCACCTGCCGGGGGCCGGTGACGATCTGGAGAAAGCGGCGGGGCTCCCGCAGCCTGGCGGTCAAAACCGCGGCTTGCGGTCGGTGAAAACCGGGTTTCTGCGAATTACTCATTATGCTGAGTATTATTGCATGGATGCGCTGCCCGCGCACGACATCCACAGGCTGTGAGCCATGCCGAACGCGAGGCGGCAACGGAGCCGCCGGGTACCCGGCCACGGAGAGACTCCGCTCCGACCCCGGAAAAGTGCCGCTCCGAGGGGTACGCCAGCCGCTCCGGGAACGCCTGCTTGGGCCACGGAAGACTGAGCCCTGGGCTCACGTGCCGCTCACCATCTCGGAAACCTCTGCGGAACAGCCGTTGACGGGCCTTTTCTTCCGCCACCGACCGGCTCAGCGCCAGTCGACTTGCTTTCCCGGCCAGTCGAACGACTGTTTTTCGAACGCACGGAGCTTCGCATGGAACGGCTCCGGGTCTTCCCCGCTCCGCTCGACCAGCTTGACCGCTTCCCGCATCGCCTCGACCGCGCGGTCCCAATCGCCGGCATGGGCCCTCACGACCCCCAGGGTGTCGTACGCGTTGGCCTTTTCGCCAGCGCTGGCCGCGGTATCCACCGCCTTTTGAGCGAGCGTCAATCCATATTCGAGGTCGCCCCGGGTGGCATCGCCTTTCATGCCGAGCAGGTAGGCCAGCGTCACGATCGCGTCGTGGCTTGTGAACATTGTCGCGGTAGGGATCTCGCGCCCCTGTTGATCCAACTGGAAATTCGGGACCTCCAAACTCGGATCCTGCTCAAACAGTTTGACAAGTGGTCGAAGCGCCTCGATTCCCCTCTTCGCCGATCCCGGCGTGGTCATTTCGTTCTCAGCGGCCACATACGCACCGTGGTACTTCTTCGCCTCGGCCGATAACGACTCGGAAGCGGGGATACCACTACCACCCTTGTCGGACTTCGGCACGGACACGTCTGACGATCCCGAGCCCGACGATCCCGCACCCGAAGAAGACTCGGAGAGCGACGGCGTCGGCTCCGACGACGGCCTCCACAGGGCGACGGCCGCGGCCAGCGCCGCCGTCACCCCGGCCGCGCCGAGACCGGCGGCGAGCCATTTGCCCGCAGGGATCGCGGCCGGGCGCGGCGCCGCCGGATGGGCGACCGTGGCGGCGGCCGGCGCGGCGATCGGCGCCGTCTTCATGCCCGCGACGAGGCGCTCCGTCTTGTCGCCGCGGCCGGCGAGGCGGAGCGACTTGACGAACTCCTCGCAGCTTTGAAACCGCTTCTCGGGGTCGATCGCCGTCGCCATCCGCAGGATCTTGGCCTCGGCGGCCGACCAGCCCGAAAAGTCGAGCTCGCCGGTCGTCTTCGCCTTGCGGATCTCGGCGGCGATCGGTTGGCCGTTGGGCCCGTGGGGATAGGGGAGGCGGCCGGTGATCATCTGCATCGTCGTCACGGCCAGCGAGTATTGGTCGGTGGTCGCGACGGCATTGCCGTCGAGCAGTTCGGGGGCGGCCCAGGGGAGGCTGGCGAAGATCTCCTGGGTGTGGGAATCCTGGAACCGGGCCAGGCCGAGGTCGCAGATCTGGGCGATGTCGCCGACGAGGAGGATGTTTTGCGGCTTGATGTCGCAGTGCTGGATCGCCTGGCTGCCCGCTCCGGGGCGCTTGCGCGGATCGTTGAGAAAGTCGAGGCCACGGGCCGCCTCGAGCATCCATGCCAGCACTTGCTCGCGCGGCAGGCCAGCGGCGCCGGCCCGCTTCAGCCGCGCGTCGAGCGTCTCGTCGCCGAGCCCCATGACGGTGATCAGCTCGAGCGACCCGTGCGTCGCCGCCAGCGACACCGTCGGTGCCTTGGTGAGGGAGTGCTCGAACGCCTCCATCGCCTCCTCGGAGAGGATCCGCGCCTGGCGGTCCTTGAGCCACACCCCCTGGAGCAAGACGATGTGGGCGTGGCGGATGAGCTTGATCCGCTGCAGCGAGCGGTATTCCTTGAGGCCGGTGCTCGAGTCGAGGTTGGCGAGGACCTTGATCGCCACCTCGGTGCCTCCCGGTCCCCGCGCCTTCCAGACCTCGCCGAAGCCGCCGCGGCCGAGCAGCACGAGCAACCGGTAGCCCGGCAGGATCTCGTCGTTGGCCTCGTAGGGATGGGTCGGGTTCGGCCGGCCAGGGGGCAGGCTCGCGGGCCGCGCGGGAACGGGCCGGTCCTTCACGGTCACGAACGGATCTTCGCGCTGCGTCATGCCCGCAGCGGTATTTCCTGGCGGCGACGCGGCTCCCGACGGCATGACCGGCGTCGTCACGTCGGCCGCGGTGGCTGCGTCGGGGGATTGCCCCGTTGCGATCGCCGCCGGGACGGGTTGCGCCACAATCCTGGCGGCCCCCGCGACCGTCGCTTCGTCGGCGGCGGTCCATGCGACCGACGCCGACGGCGCTCCTCCGGCCAGCTGCTGCGTCGGGGGAGACAGCGGCGTGGTCACGTCGGCACCGTCCGCGGCGCCGACGGCGGTGGACTCGACGGGAACCGTCGGTCCGCCGGCCGCCGCGGACGGGCTCCCGGGAGCAAGGCCCGAACGGTGCGGTGACCGCGAGGTGTGTTGCTGTGTCGGGTCATCCATGGCTATCGCCCCTCGCCGCATCGCCCGGGTTCTCGGCGGTTCACCGTGCTCCTCACCCGGTCGTTCCCCCGGGCAATGTAGCATCGCGTTCCAGCGGCCGTTGCGGTGGAAGGCATGAGCCGCTGCGCCCCCTACAATCGGGCATGGATGATTCCCCGCCCGACGCGCGCGAGACCACCCCGGCAGACACCGACGCCGACGCCGCGACGGGCGGATTCGGCGTGGCCGCGCTGAAGGTCCGCCAGTTCCCGCAGCGCCCCGGCGTGTACCTGTTCAAGGATGCCGCCGGGCGCGTGATCTACGTCGGCAAGGCGAAGAACCTCCGCGCTCGCGCCGGCAGCTACTTCCTCCGCGCCGCCGAGCTCGACCGGCGCACCGCCGACCTCGTCGCCGAGATCCGTGATGCCGACTACCTCGAGGCCGACAGCGAGGTCGACGCCCTGCTGCTCGAGAGCCGGCTCATCAAGGACGTCCAGCCGCGCTTCAACTCCGACCTCAAGGACGACAAGACCTTTCCCTACCTGCAGATCACCACCCACGAGGACTATCCACGCGTCGAGTTCACGCGCACCCCGCGGCGCAAGGGGGCCAAGCTGTACGGTCCGTTCACCAGCGCCGGGAGCCTGCGTGGAGCGATCGTCGTCCTCCAGCGGATCTTCAAGTTCCGCACCTGCACGCTCGACATCGACGCCGACGATCCGCAGTGGCGCTGGTTCCGCCCCTGCCTGCTGGCGTCGATCGGCCAGTGCACCGCACCGTGCAACCTGCGGATCTCGAAGGAGGAGTACCGGCGCGACATCCAGCGGCTGCGGACGTTCCTCGAGGGGGGCCGCGGCAAACTGCTCGAGGAGATGCAACGCGAGATGCTCGAGGCGTCGGGCAGGCTCGAGTTCGAGCGCGCCGCACGGCTCCGCGACGAGATCCGGCTCCTCGAGACGCTCGACGAGCGCGGCGATCTCGAGGACCACGTCCAACCGGAGGTGTTCCTCGTCGACCCGAAGAAGGGGCTCGCCGGCCTCGCCAAAGTCCTCGGCCTCGCCGCCCCGCCACGGATCATCGAGGGGGTCGACATCGCCCACCTCGCGGGCAACGAGACCGTGGCGAGCCTGGTGCAATTCATCGACGGCTTGCCGTTCAAACCGGGCTACAAGCGCTACCGGATCCGGACCGTCGACGGCATCGACGATTTCAAGAGCATCCACGAGGTGGTCGCGAGGCGCTTCTCGCGCCTCGTCCGCGAGGGGGCGTCGCTGCCCGACCTGTTCCTCGTCGACGGCGGGAAGGGGCAGTTGAGTGCGGCCCTCGACGCCCTGGAGTCGCTGGGGATCGAAGCCCCGTGCGTGATCTCGCTGGCCAAGCGCGAGGAGGAGATCTTCCTGCCGGGGAAGGGGGAGCCGCTGCGCCTCTCCCGCGACGCCTACTCCCTGCGGTTGCTCGAGTACGTCCGCGACGAGGCCCACCGCTTCGCCCAGCACTATCATCATTTCCTGCGCCGCCGGCGGACCCTCGGCGACGACGACTGACCGTCACGCCCCCCGCGCCCAAGCCCCATCCCGACGCCGGGAAACGGGTTGCGGCACGGGTGCCACGGTGGTTGGGAGGATGCGAGGCAACGCTGTACCCCCTTCCAGGAGTGGAGCGGCTGTGACGGCCGATCTATAAATCACCGAATCGGCCTCGTCGCGCGGCGGTACGGCCGCGGGGACAGACCGGTGAACAGCCGGGGGTTTTCCCTGGGGGGACAATCGATGGAAGCGCAGCGGGCGGCCCTGATGGGCCAGCATCCGGTCATCGATCGTCGGTCGATTCTCCAGGTCGGCTGCCTCGGAGGATTGGGTCTGTCGCTGGGCAACTTCTTCCGGCTCCAGGCCGCGCGGGCCGACGCCAAGGCGTTCAGCCACTTCGAGGGCACCGCGCGGAGCGTGATCCAGATCTGGCTACCGGGAGGCTGGGCCCAGCAGGAGACGTTCGACCCCAAGCCCCTCGCCCCGGTCGAATACCGGGGTGACATGAAGGCGATCGACACGGCGCTGGCCGGCGTGCAGTTCAACGAACTGCTCTCCAAGACCGGTGCGATCGCCGACCGGCTCACGGTCGTCCGCTCGATGACCCACGGCGAGGCGGCCCACGAGCGCGGCACCCACAACATGTTCACGGGCTACCGCCCGAGCCCGGCGCTCACGTTCCCGAGCCTCGGCAGCGTGGTGTCGCACGAGCTCGGGCCGCGTGCCGCCCTGCCCCCCTACGTCTGCATCCCGCGGGTCCCCGCGCCCGACGCCGGCGCCGGCTACCTCGGCAGCGGCTACGGTCCGTTCTCGATCGGCTCCGACCCGGCAGACGATTCGTTCAAGGTCCGCGATCTGGCGCTCCCCTCCGGCGTCGATGCCCCCCGGTTCGCCACCCGGCAGCGGCTCCGCGACGTCGTCGGCCGGCACTTCCAGCGGCTCGAGGAGTCGGCCGAGAACCTCGCGGCGATGGATGCCTTCTACCAACGGGCCTACGACCTTGTCAGTTCGGCGGACGCCCGGGCGGCGTTCGACATCGCCGCCGAGCCGGCCGCGATGCGCGACCGGTACGGCCGCAACCAGGCGGGACAGCGGATGCTGCTCGCCCGCCGGCTGGTCGAGGCCGGTGTCCGCTTCGTGACGCTGTCGTACGGCGGCTGGGACATGCACCAGAAGATCCGCGACAACATGACGCGCACGCTGCCCCCGTTCGATCAGGCGTTCGCCGCCCTGATCACCGACCTCGAGCAGCGCGGCCTCCTGGCATCGACGCTGGTGATGGTGTCGAGCGAATTCGGCCGGACCCCGAAGATCAACAACGACGCCGGCCGCGACCACTGGCCCAAGGTGTTCAGCGTCGTGCTGGCCGGCGGCGGGATCCGCGCCGGGCAGGTGTATGGCAGTTCCGACGCGATCGCCGCCGAGCCGGCCGACCGCGCCCTGTCGATCGAGGATCTGGCGACGACCGTCTACCACTGCCTGGGAATCGTCGCCGAGAAGGAACTGATGGCCCCCGGCAACCGTCCGATCGAGATCGTCGACGGCGGCAGCGTGCGCAAGGATCTCCTCGCCTGACCGGGTGCCGACCGTTTCCGCCATGCCGAGCCCCCGGCGCCGGAGGATGCAGGTGACGCTACCGATCGCCCCCCCGACCGCCCGGCCGGCGCCCCGGGTCGCCCGGATCGTCGCGATCGGGTTGATGGTGCTGACCGCGATCGTCACCGGAACGGGCGCCGCTGTGGCGGTGCCGACGATCGATCGGGTCGCCCCCGGCGGCGGCCGGCAGGGGAGCGCGACCGAGATCGTGCTCTCCGGGCGGTCGCTCGCCGACGTCCGCGAGCTGTTTTTCGAGAGCAGCGCGATCCGGGTGACCGAGGTCGCCAACCTCGACGGCAACCGCGTCCGGGCACGGATCGTGATCCCGTCCGACTGCCCGCTTGGCAACCACCGGTTCCGGCTGCGGACGGCCACGGGGCTGTCGGACCTGCGGCTGTTCCGCGTCGGCGCCCTGGAGCATGTCGCCGAACGCGAACCCAACGGTGATCCGGCGACGGCGCTGGCTCTCGCCCCCCCGGCCGCCGGCACGACGGTGACCGGCGTGATCACCACCGAGGATGTCGATCTCGTGCGCGTCAGCGCCCGCGCCGGCGAACGGATCGCCGCCGCAGTCGACGCGGTGCGCCTCGAGCAGGAGATGTTCGACCCCGCGCTCGAGATCGTCGCCGCCGACGGCACGGTGCTCGCCGAGCGGGACGACCACCCGCTCCTCGCCCAGGACGCGATGCTCGCGGCGATCGCCCCGGCCGACGGCGAGTATTTCATCCGTCTCCGGGAGAGTGCCTACGGGGGCAACGACGGCTGCGTCTACCTGCTCCACGTCGGCGCGTTCCCGGTGCCTGCCGTGGCCTGGCCGCCCGGGGGCACGGCCGGTTCGACCATCGATGTCGAGTGGCTCGGCGATCCCACCGGGCCGTTCACGGCGCGGGTCGAGGTGCCCACGCGCGGCGATGCCGCCGGGCTGGCGGAGGTCAGGCCGGTCCGTGACGGGATCCCCGGGCCGGTCGGGGTGCCACTCCGCGTCTCGTCGCTGCCTCTGGTCACCGAGGAGGAGGCCAACGACGAGCCGCAGCAGGCGACGCGCGCCAGCGCCCCCGCCAGTTGCGCCGGACGGCTGGGGTCGCCGGGTGACGTCGATTGGCTGCGGCTCGACGCGCCGGCGGGCAGCGTGTGGAACGTCCGTGCCTTCGGCCACCGGCTCGGCGCCCCGATCGACCTGGTCGTCGCCGCCCACCAGAACGACGCGAAGCGCACCCGGATCACCTCCAACGACGACGGCGACGGTCCCGACAGCCAGCTCCGCGTGACGACCCCCGCGGAGGGATCGTTCCTGCTCCGCATCTCCGACCACCAGCGGCGTGGCGGGCCCGACTTCGTGTGGTGGCTCGACGTCGAGCCGATCACGCCGGCGGTCGATCTCTCGGTGCCGCCAGGGCGAAACAACACCCAGGACCGTCTCGTCGGCAGCGTCCCGCGGGGCAACCGCACGGCGCTGGTCCTCAACGCGGCGCGGACCGAATACTCCGGAGCCGCCGAGGTGTTCTGCCGCGATCTGCCTGCGGGCGTGCAGGCGACGGTGCCGCCGCTGGCGGGCAACGCGGCGGGGACGTTCGTCGTGCTCGAGGCCAACGCCGACGCCAGCGAATCGACGGGGCTGTCGCGGCTCGACGTCGTCGCCACCGACGCAGCCGCCGGCATCGCTCCCGGCGCCGCGCTCGGCGGCCTGCGGCAGACCACCGCGATGGTCTTCGGCCTCCCCAACAACACCGTCTACCGCACCAGCTTGTCCGACCGGCTCCCGGTGGCGGTGGTCGGTCCGGCGCCGATCGGTATCGACGTCGAACCACCGGCGGTACCCCTGGTGCGCGGCGGCACGCTCGACCTCGTCGTCCACGTCGCCCGCGGCGCCGACGTCAAGGGGAAGGTCCGCCTCGGCTTCCCCTTCAAGCCGACGGGGATCGCCGCCCAGACCGACGTCGACGTCGCCGACGGTGCCGACACCGGCTCGTTCACCGTCAGCGCCAAGGCCGACGCCCCGCTCCGTGAGTGGGACGTCGTGGTGACGGGGTTGCTCCGCGGCCGTGATGCCCGCGACGACGGCGGCGCGCTGGTCTGCAGCCGCCCGGTCCGGCTCCAGGTCATCGAGCCGCTCGTCGAGATGACCGTCGCCAAGACGAGCGCCGAAATCGGCACGACGGCGCGGCTCGTCGGCACGCTCACCCGGCCGCCGCGGTTTGCGGGGAAGGCCCAGCTCACGGTCCGCGGCCTGCCGACGGGGGTCACCGCCGACGACGTCGAAGTGACCGCCGAGGCCACCGAAGTCGTCGTCCCGATCCGGATCGACGCCACGGCCACGCCCGGCAAACACGACACGATCCTCTTCGAGATCGCTGTTCCATTCGGCGAGCGCACGATCCTCCACCGCATGCCGCCGACGCAACTCCGCATCGATCGCCCCTTGCAGACCGCCGCCGTGCGGACCGCGAAAGACGCCCCATGAACCGCCCCACGCCCGTTCACCGCCGCACCCGATTGGTCGGCGCCGCGCTCGCAGCGGCGGTTCTCGCCGGACCGGCAATCGCGACCGACGGCGACGCCGTCGTCGGCCTCACCGCCTACCCGCCGACGGTGCGACTCGACTCGGCCCGCGATTCGCAACGCCTCGTCGTCGTCGAGACCCTGGCCGACGGCCGCACGCGCGACGTCACCGACCGGGCCGCGGCGACGATCGCCGACGGGCGCCTCGCCCTCCTCGCGCCGACCGCCGGTGGGATCGTCGTCACCCCCCGCGCCGACGGCACGGGGACGGTGCGGATCACCCATGGCGAGCGGAGTGTCGACGTGGCGCTGGAGGTGATCTCCGCGTCGTCTGATCCGCCGCTGTCGTTCCGCCTCGACGTGATGCCGGTGTTCGCGCGTGGCGGCTGCAACATGGGGAGCTGCCACGGTGCCGCCCGGGGCAAAGACGGGTTCCGGCTCAGCCTGTTCGGCTTCGATCCGGCCGGCGACTACCACCGGATCACACGGGAGCTGCCCGGCCGGCGGATCGACCTTGCCGAGCCGGAGGAAAGCCTGCTGGTCCGCAAGGCGGTCGGCACGGCGCCGCACACCGGCGGCAAACGCTTCGCCCCGGACAGCGCCCTGGCCGCGACGCTCGTGCGCTGGATCGCCGCCGGGGCCCCGGACGATCCGGCCGCGGTGCCGGCGCTGGTGGGGCTCGACCTCTACCCGCCGGCGGCGCTCCTCGAGGGCGCCGGAGCCGGGCAGCAGCTCGTCGCCGTCGCCCGGTTCGCCGACGGCACCGACCGCGACGTCACCGATCTGGTGTGGTACGGGTCGAACAACGACCGGACCGCGAAGGTCACCGTCGACGGCCGCGTCGCCAGCGGCGACCGTGGCGAGGCGTTCGTGATGGCGCGCTACGACTCGATCACGGTCGGTGTGCCGATGGTGGTGATCCCGACCGGGCTCGGACCGATCGTGCCGTCAGACCCCGGCGCGGGGCCGCGCGGCTGGATCGACGAACTGGTCGATACCAAGCTCGCCGCCCTGCGGATCGACGCCTCGCCGCTATGCGACGACGCCACGTTCCTCCGCCGGGCGATGCTCGACACCGTCGGCCTCCTCCCGTCGACGACGGAGCGCGAGGCGTTTCTCGCCGACACCTCGGCCGACAAGCGGGCCCGCCTGGTGGAGCGGCTCCTCGACCGCCCCGAGTTCATCGATCTGTGGGCGATGAAGTGGGCCGACATCCTCCAGATCCGCTCGCAGAACAACGTCGTCAGTCCCAAGGGGGCCCTCCGCTACCACGAGTGGCTGCGGCGGCGGATCGCCGCCGGCCAGCCGATCGACGCGATGGTCCGCGACCTCGTCACCGCGTCGGGAGGGACGTTCGAAAATCCGCCGACCAACTACTTCCAGCTCGAGCGCAACACGCTCAAGCTGTCGGAGAACGTCGCCCAGGCGTTCCTCGGGATGCGGATCCAGTGCGCCCAGTGCCACAACCATCCGTTCGACCGCTGGACGATGGACGACTACTACGGCTTTGCGGCGTTCTTCGCGCAGATCGGCCGCAAGCGCGGCGCCGACCCGCGCGAGACGATCGTCTTCGACGCGGGCTCGGGAGAAGTCAAGCATCCGGTGACCGGCAAGAACGTCGAGCCGAAGTTCCTCGGCGGCGAGGCGCCGCGCGTCGCCGACCGCGACCGGCGCGAGGCGCTGGCGGCATGGATCACTTCGGCCGACAACCCCTACTTCGCCCGCCACGTCGCCAACCTCGCCTGGAGCCACTGCTTTGGCCGTGGGATCGTCCACGAGCCCGACGACGCCCGGGTCAGCAATCCCCCCGCCAACGGACCGCTCCTCGACGAGCTGGGCCGCCGGTTCGCCGCCTCGGGCTGGGACTTCCGCGGGCTGATCCGCGACATCATGGCCTCGGACGCCTACCAGCGCGCCTGCGAACCGACGGCGTCGAATGCCGGCGACACCACCGATTTCTCCCATGCCGGCGTCCGCCGGATCCGCGCCGAGGTGCTCCTCGACGTGCTCGCGCAGGTCACGGAGACGCGCACCAAGTTCCCTGGCCAGGCCCCCGAGGGGCGTGCCGTGCAGGTCGCCGACGGGCGCACGACCAATTACTTCCTCACGACGTTCGGTCGGGCGACGCGCGAGGATGTCTGCACCTGCGCGGTGCGGATGGATCCGAGCCTGTCGCAGGCGCTCCATCTCCTCAACGGCGACGCCGCCCACGATCGGATCGCCCAGGGCAAGGTCGTGCCCCGGCTGCTCGCCGAGGGGATGACGCCGACGGCCGTGCTCGACGACCTGTTCCTGCGCTGCTACTGCCGGCTCCCCACCGAACGGGAGCGTCAGGAGACGATCGCACTGGTGCTGCAGTCACCCGACCCCCGCCAGGCGCTCGACGACGTCTTCTGGGCGCTGCTCAATTCCCCCGAATTCGTCTTCAACCACTGATGCCATCCCGCCCTGTCGTCCATGCGGCGGCCGCACTGCTCCTCGCCGGCACGGCCGGAGCGGGGATGGCCGCCGACCCGCCGGCCCCGACGTTCGAGCGCGACGTGGCGCCGATCTTCCGGGAGAAGTGCTGCAGCTGCCACAACCCCGATCGCAAGCGCGGCGGTCTCGACCTGTCGGGCTACGCGGCGACACTCGCCGGTGGCAGTTCCGGCGAGGTCGTCGCCCCGGGTGATGCCGACGCCTCGTACCTGTGGCAACTGGTCAGTCACGCGTCGGAACCGAAGATGCCGCCGGAGTCGGACCGGATCCCGGCCGACGCGCTCGACATCGTCCGGCGCTGGATCGCCGCCGGGGCGCCGGAACGCGACGGCTCGGCACCGGCACGGCCGCGCCCGGCGGGGATGACGGCGTTGGCGACCGTCGGCCTGCGCCCCGAGGGCCCGAAGGTGCTGCCACCGCGGCTCCCCAAAGAGCCGCTTTCCACGAGCAGCCGCCCCGGTTCGGTGACCGCTCTGGCAGTCTCCCCCCATGGAGCCGTCGCCGCGGTCGGCGGGCGCGGGCAGGTGCTGCTGTTCGACACCGACAGCCGCGCGCTGGCGGGTGTCCTGCCGTTTCCGGAGGGAATGGCGCGGACACTGCGCTTTTCCCGGTCGGGCCGACTGCTCGTCGTCGGCGGAGGCATCGCCGCCCAGAGCGGCAGGGTCGTGGTCTGGGATGTCGCCACCGCGGCACGCCTGTTCGAGGGGGGCAACGAATTCGACGAGGTCCTCGCCGCCGACATCTCCGCCGACCAACGCGTGATCGCGCTGGGAGGTCCGGCGAAAGTCGTGCGGCTGATCCGCACCGCCGACGGCGATGTCGAGGCGACGATCGACCGTCACACCGACTGGGTGATGGCGCTGGAGTTCTCCCCCGACGGCACGCTGCTCGCCACCGGCGACCGTGCCGGCAATCTGTTCGTCTGGGAGACCGCCGGGGCCCGCGAGCATGCCGTGCTCCGCGGTCATCGCGGGGCGGTCACCGCGGTCGCCTGGCGCCCCGACGGGGCGGCGCTGGCCAGCGCTTCGGCCGATGGCACGCTCAAGCTGTGGGATGCCCGATCGGGAAACCTCCTCAAGGGATGGGACGCGCACCCGGGGGGCGTCGAAGGGGTGGCGTGGACGGGCGACGGGCGCGTGGTGAGCACCGGTCACGACCGGCGCGTGAAGTCGTGGACCGTCGACGGGCGGGCTGAAAAAACCTACGAGGGGCTGTCCGACATCGGCCTGCGCGTCGCGGTGACCGACGACTCCCGCGCCGTCGTCGCCGCCGACTTCAACGGCCGGATCGTGTCGTTCGACGCCACCAGCGGCGCGGCGCTCGGGGAGCTCGACGCCAATCCGCCCGCGCTGGCGGAGCGGCTCGCGGTGGCGCGGGAGGCCGTCGGCAGCGCGGCGGCCACCGAGGCTGCCGCCCGCGCGGCCGCCGATGCCGCGACCGCGGCGCTCGAGGCAGCCACGGCGGCACTGCGCGATGCGGAGCGGACGGCCACCGCGGCACGCGAGGCGCTCGATGGTGCCGCCGCCGCCGCCACCGCCGCGCGGTCCGAGGAGGCCCGCTGGCAGGAGGAGATCGAGTTTGCCGCTCGCCGCGGGACGGACTCGCCGCTCGTGCCGCCCGCCGCCGAACCGGCCGCAGCTTCCCCACCGGCTCCCTGACGCCCCGTCGTGATAGGTCAGCGGCTGGCCATGTCACACGACACGCCGCCGGCGGCCGGCACGTAGCATGACCGGGCGTAATCCATCACCATCCGGTGGGAACTGAAGCGCCAGGCCAGCGAGGCGATCGAGTTCATCATCATCTTGATCCAGGCCCGCGGCAGGCCGTCGACGTCGCGGTCGTAGAACGTCGGGATCACCTCGGTCCGCAGCACCTCGAACAGCGCGTCGGCGTCGCGCCGGTCGGTGATCTCGTCGTGGGCGTGGGTCTCACCGCGCCCGATCGCGAACCCGTTGCGGCCGTCGTAGGCCTCGGCCCACCAGCCGTCGAGGATCGAGCAGTTGAGGCCGCTGTTGAGGACCACCTTCTGGCCGCTGGTGCCCGAGGCCTCGAGCGGCCGCCGCGGGTTGTTGAGCCAAACGTCGACACCCTGGATGAGGTGGCGGCAGACGTTGATGTCGTAATCCTCGACGAACACGATCCGCCCATGGGTTCGCGAATCGTGGCGGAGGTTGGCGATCCGGCGGATCAGGTTCTTCCCCGGCTCGTCGGCCGGATGGGCCTTGCCGGCGAAGATGATCTGCAGCGGCCGGTCGGGGTCGTTGATCAGCTCGATCAGCCGGTCGAGGTCGGAGAGCACGAGGTCGGCCCGCTTGTAGGTCGCGAACCGGCGTGCGAAGCCGATCGTGAGCACGTTGGGGTCGAGCGCCGTCCGCGCCTTCTCCACCGCCTCGTCGCACTCGCCGCGCCGCCGGCACTGCCGGGCGACCCGGCGGCGGACGAATTGGAGGAGGAGGTTCTTGAGCGCGTAGTGGGTCTCCCACAACTCACCCGGGTCGCAGTCGTGGATCCGCTGCCAGACATCCGGCTCACCCATCCGCCGGAACCAGTTGGCGGGAAACAGCCGGTCGTAGAGCTGGAGCATCTGCCAGCTCAGCCAGCTCGGCACGTGGACGCCGTTGGTGATGTGGCCGATCGGCACCTCTTCCTCGACCCGCAGCGGCCACAGCGGGGCCCACATCTTGCGGCTGACATGGCCGTGGAGGGCGCTGACGGCGTTGGCACGGCGCGAGAGCTTCAGCCCGAGGACCGTCATGCAGAACGGCTCGCCGTGGTTGTGCGGGTCGACCCGTCCCATCCCCATCAACTGCTCGTGGGAGATCCCCAAGGCGTCGCGCATCGGCCCGAGGTGCTCTTCGACGAGATTGCCGTCGAACCGGTCGTGGCCCGCCGGCACGGGTGTGTGGGTGGTGAACACCGTCTGCCGGGCCACCTGGCGGATCGCCTCGTCGAACGAATAGCCGTCGCGCTCGACGCGGCCGCGGACTGCCTCGAGCATCGCGAAGCAGGAATGACCCTCGTTGAGGTGGTAGACGCCGGGCACGATCCCCAAGGCCCGTACAGCGCGGACGCCACCGATGCCGAGGACGAGCTCCTGGCGGATGCGGACGCGGTTATCGCCACCGTACAGGCGGGCGGTGAGTTGCCGGTCCTCTGGTTTGTTGCCTTCGACGTTCGAATCGAGGAGGTACAGGTCGACACGGCCGACCGCGAGCTTCCAGACCTTGGCGTGGATCGGCCCGGAGCGGGTGTCGATCGTCACCTGGATCGGCTGCCCGTCGGCGCCGAGCGCCGGCTCGATCGGCAGATTGTCGACGCGGTTCTGCAGGTACTCCTCGTGCTGGTAACCGTCGATGTCGAGGTACTGCTTGAAATAGCCCTGGTCGTAGAACAGCCCGACGGCCAGCAGCGGGATGCCCAGGCCGCTGGCACTTTTGATGTGGTCACCCGACAGCACTCCGAGGCCGCCGGAGTAGATCGGGATCGACTCGTGGACGCCGAATTCGGCCGAAAAATAGACCACCGGCTTCGAACCGAGCACGCCGGCGTGGATCGTGCTCCAGGTGTTGCCGGCCGCGAGGTATTCCTTGAGTCGCCGGTACGCTTGGTTGATGCGGCTGTAGAGGACCAGCTCTGCCGCCCGCGATTCGAGCCGCTCCGGCGTGAATTCGGCCAGCAACGCGATCGGGTTGTGGTCGAGCTGGCGCCAGCGGACCGGGTCGATCTCCCGAAACATGTTGCCGACCTCGGGATGCCAGCTCCACCACAGGTTGCGGGCCAGGGCGAGGCATTTGTCGTACAGCCGCTCGGGAGACATCTCGTCGAGACGCGGCGGGGCGAGCGTGCCCGCAGCGGGTCGCGTGCCGCGATCCTCGTCGTCGGGATCGGCCGGGTACGCCGACGGAGGAAGGGGGCGCGGCGATTCGTCCTGGCTCATGGTTCGGCTCCGGGCGGGGTGTGGAGACGGCGGGTAACCGTGCCAGAAGGGCCGCAGTATAGTTGCGGGAGAGGTCCGCTTCGACCCCTGCGGACCGGGCCCGACAGCACGCCCGCGGCACGACACCAATTGACCACTGCCGGCGCCGACCACCGTCTCGTCGAAGCCCTCGCCGCACGCGCCGGACGGACCGCCGCGGTCGGGCCATGGGACAGCGGCAGCCTCGCCGCCCTGGCGACGGCGGGAACACTCGGGGAGTTCGTCCCGGTCGCGCACGGGGGTGCCGGCGCGGGTGAAGGCCGCCGGCTCGACCTCCTCGCCACCGTCGCCGAGCAGTGCCTGACGACGGCGCTGGTGCTGTCGCAGTGGGCCGCCGCCGTCCGTCTCGTCGAGGGCGCCGACGACGCGGTGCGCACCCGCGAGTTGCCGGCGCTCGCCCGCGGAGAGCGGTTCACGACGATCGGGATCTCCCAGCTCACGACCAGCCGTCGGCATCTCGGCCGGGCCGCGGTCCGGGCCAGCAGCGGCGTCGGCGGCTGGCGCCTCGACGGCGAGTGCCCATGGGTCAGTGGCGCCGACCGCGCTGACACGCTCGTCACCGGCGCCCTCGACGCCGACGGCGTGCCCCGGTTCTTTCTCGTCGACACCGCGGCCCCCGGGGTGCGGATCGACCCGCCAATGGAACTACTGGCGCTGTCAGGGAGCCGGACGACGACCGTCGGCCTGGCGGCGGTCAGCCCGTCGGCCGTGCTCGAGGCCCCGCCCGGCGGCCCGCGCGCCGGCGGCTTGGCGACGATCGCGCTGGCGCTGGGGACGGCACGGGCGGCGGTGGCGATGGTGGCGCGGGAGGCGGCCGACCGCGCCGAACTTTCCCCGATCGCCGCGGCGCTCGGCGCGGAGGCCACGGCAATCGGTGCCGAGCTCGCCCGCGCCGCCGAGACGGGGATCGGCCCGGAGGCCCGCGATGCCCTGCGAACCAGGGCCACCGGCCTGGCGCTGCGGGCGACGCAGGCGGCGCTGACGGCCGCCAAGGGAGCCGGATTCGTCGTCGGTCATCCCGCCGAACGCCTCGTCCGTGAGGCCTGTTTCTTCCTCGTGTGGAGTTGCCCTCCGGCGGTCGCCGGAAGCGTGCTGTGCACGCTCGCGGGTATTTCCGGACCCGCCTGACCCCCGGGCCCGACCGGCCGGCAACTGCCCTTGCCCGCAGCCGGCGGTTCCCGTGAAGATTCCCCGCCATTCCACCCGACCCAGCGGCCCCGGCAGGATGCCATGCCCGCGCCCCGCTCGATCGTCATCGTCAAGCTGTCGGCCATCGGCGACGTGATCCACGGGATCCCGGTCGCGGTGGCGCTGAAGCGGGCGTTTCCCCAGGCGACGATCGGCTGGGCCGTCGAGGGACGGGCGGCCGACGTCCTCGCCGGGCACCCGGCGGTCGACCACCTGTTCCGCCTGCCGCGGGGCTGGTCGCGGTCGCCTGGCGCCGTGTGGCGGCTGCGCCGCGACCTGCGTGCCTTCCGCCCCGACGTGACGATCGACCTCCAGGGGCTGCTCAAAAGCGCGCTGGCCGCGTGGCTGTCGGGAGCGCCGATGCGGATCGCGCCGGCGCCCCCCGAGGGACGGGAGCGCTCCTGGCTCCTGGCCACCCACCGCGTATCATCGTCCGCCACGCATGTCATCGAGCGCGCGTGCGACCTGCTCGCCCCGCTCGGCATCCGCGCCGCGGGCCAGACGTTCGACATGCCGCGCTGGCCGGTGAGCCAGCAACGGATCGAACGCTGGTTCACCGACGAAGGGCTGGCCGCCGCGCCGGTGCTCGTCAATCCCGGCGCCGGCTGGCCATCGAAGCTCTGGCCCGAGGAGCGGTTCGCGGCGGTCGCCCGCGGCCTCGCGGCGGGCCATGGCGTGCCGGTGGTCGTCACGTGGGCGGGCCCGGGGGAGCGGGCAGCCGCCGAACGGATCGTCGCCGCCGCTGGCGGCGCGGCCCGCCTCGCGCCGCCGACGACGCTCCAGGATCTCGGCGAGCTGTGCCGCCGGGCCCGGTTGATGATCTCGAGCGACACCGGCCCGCTGCACCTGGCGGCCGCCGTCGGCACGCCGTGCGTGGGCCTGTTCGGACCGGTCCCGGCGGCCCGCAACGGCCCCTACGGCGCCGGGCACGCGGTCGTCGAACCCCCCGCCGCATTGCGGCCGGCGTGGCCCGACCGCAAGACCGACAGCCGCTCGATGGCGGGAATCGACGCCGAGGCGGTGCTCGCCGCCGCCGGGGCGCTCGTAACGCGTGCGGCGGCGGCCTGACCGCCGGAAGCAGGGCTATACTGGCGGCATCGCCGGAGGAAACCCATGCCCCGCCCGCGCACCAATCCGTTCACGGTCCTGCTCGGCATCGTGGGGATCGCGTTCACGCTGACCGCGGCGAGCTACTGCGTGTCTGTGCTCCGGGGCGTGCGTCCGACAGCCCTCGCCTCGGCCCATTCGTTCGACGCCCTGATGAGCGGCCACGGCACGGCGATCCTCGCCGGCGAGTTGCTCCTCCTGGCGATCAGCACCGCGGGTTCGATCGCCGTCGACGAGTTGGGCCACCGGAAGACCCGCCGGCTGCTCCGTGAGGAGCGGCAGCGGCGGGGAGACGACTCCGGTGCGCCGGCAGCGGCCGGCACCGAATCAGCCGGAGCGGGCGGATCGTGAGCGGCGCGGCAGCCGAGATCGCCCGGCTCCGCGAGCAGATCCGCCACCACGACCGCTGCTACCACGTCGCCGCCCGGCCGGAGATCTCCGACCGCGACTACGACATCCTCGTCGCCCGCCTCCAGCGCCTCGAGGCCGAGCATCCGCAGCTCGTCACCGCCGACAGCCCGACCCAGCGAGTCGGTGGCGAGCCGGTGCCCGGGCTCGTCGCCGTCCGGCACCGGGCGCCGATGCTGTCGATCGACAACACATACGATGCCGCCGACCTGCTCGCCTGGGGAAAGCGCGTCGAGAAGCTGCTCGCCACCGACAACGCCGGACCCACCGACGTGACCTGGGTCCTGGAGCTGAAGATCGACGGGGTCGCCGTCGCCCTCCGCTACGACGCGGGCCTGCTCACCCGGGCGGCCACCCGCGGCAACGGCTCCGTCGGCGACGACATCACCCACAACGTCCGCACGATCCACGGGGTGCCGCTGCGCCTCGCCAGGGCCGATCCTCCGGAGTCGGTCGAGATCCGCGGCGAGGTCTACATGGCCAACTCCGACCTGGTGACGCTCAACCAGGCCCAGGCCGCACGTGGCGAGCAGCCCTACGCCAACACGCGGAACGTCGCCGCCGGGAGCATCCGCCTCCTCGACCCACGCGAGTGCGCCCGGCGGCCGCTCCGCTTCCTGTGCCACGGCGTCGGCGACGCCACCGGCCTCGGCGTCGACTGCCAGACCGGCCTCTTGGCCTGGGCCGTTGCCGGCGGACTGCCGGTGGCGCCGCAGACGCGCTCGTTCCGTTCGCTCGAGGCGCTCGTCGAGCATGGCACGGCGCTGATCGAGGAGCTGCACACGCTCGACTTCGAGGTCGACGGGTTCGTCGTCAAGGTCGACGACTTCGCGCAGCAGCGCCGCCTCGGCGCCACCGCCAAGAGCCCGCGCTGGGCGATCGCCTGGAAGTTCGAGAAGTTCGAGGCGACGACGACCCTGGCCGCGATCCGCGTCCAGGTCGGCCGCGGCGGCGCCGTCACGCCCGTCGCCGACCTCGAGCCGGTCGAGCTGGCGGGCACGATCGTGCGCCGTGCCAGCCTCCACAACGCCGACGAGGTGGCCCGCAAGGACGTCCGCGTCGGCGACGTGCTGGTCGTCGAGAAGGCGGGCAAGGTGATTCCCCACGTGGTCCGTGTCGAGAAGCACCTCCGCCGCGGCGATCCGCCCCCGTGGGTGCCGCCGAGCGAGTGCCCCGAATGCGGCACGGCGCTCGTCCGCGACCCCGACGGCGTGTTCATCCGCTGCCCCGACCTCGCCTGCCCGGCACGGGTCCGCGAGCGGCTGCGGTTCTTCGCCTCGCGCGGCGCGATGGACATCGAGGGGCTGGGGGACAAGCTCGTCGAGCAGCTCGTCGCCACCGGCCTGGTCCGCGACTGTGCCGACCTCTACGACCTCACCGTTGCACAACTCGAGCCGCTCGAGCGGATGGGGCGGAAGTCGGCCGAGAATCTGGTCGGGCAGATTGCCGCCAGCAAGGAGCGCGGCCTGGCACGGCTCCTCAACGCCGTCGGTATCCGCCACGTCGGCCCGCGCGTCGCCAGCCTGCTGGCCGCCCGGTTCGGCACGATCGCACGGCTCCAGGCGGCGGGCGCCGAGGAGCTGGCGGCGGTCGAGGAGATCGGCCCGGTGATCGCCGCCACGGTCCACGAGTGGATGACCGGTGACCACGGGCGAGAGACGATCGCGGCGCTGGCGGCCCATGGCGTGAAACTCGACGAACCGGCCGCGGGACGGCCGGCCGCGTCGGGCCCACTGGCGGGCAAGGTGCTGGTCGTCACCGGCAAGCTCGTGGGGCTGTCACGCGACGAAGCCGAGGCGGCGATCGAGCGGGCCGGTGGCCGGGCGACGGCGAGCGTCTCGAAGAAGACCGACTACCTCGTCGCCGGCGCCGATCCGGGCAGCAAGCTCGACAAGGCGCGGAAGCTCGGCGTCGCCGTGCTGTCGGAAGCCGAGTTCCTCGCCTTGCTCGGGCCGTCCCGGCCTCCGGCACATGCATGAGGGATGTCCGTCAACCGGCCCGGTCGCCGTCGACAGGCGCCGTGAGCAGCACAGTCACGGCGAACACCGCCATCGCCGCGCCCCACCACGGCTCGCCGACGACGAGCCCGACCACCGGCCAGCCCACGATTCCGATCCACCCGGTCAGCCGGCGCAGCGCCGGCACACAGACACCCGCCGCGAACACGGCCTCGAACAGCGTGATCCCGTGGGTGACGGCATCGGTCAGGTACTCCGATCGGCCGAAGGCTGTCTGGAACTGCACCGGCACAGCCGCGTTGATCGAAAGCAACCACGCCGCCGACCCACCCCACCAGACATCGGCCTTCAACTGGGCAAGCAGCGCGGCGCCGGCGATCACGGCAGCATGGACAAGCAGCAAAGACAGCGCGATCCGGTTGCGGATTCCCGGTTGGGCAGGTCCTGAACCCCGCGCGACGGCCAACTGCCTATCCACCGAAAGATCGTCCCCCGAGCGACCGACCACGAGGCACCACAGCAACACGGCCGTGCAGTCGTCGGCCGGGCCGGCGAGCATCGGCGCGCGGTGCAGGAGGCTGGCGAACCCGGCGGCTGCCAGCGGCGCCGCGAGCGGTGTCGCCAGACCGACCGTCAGGCAGACGAGCGCCGCGCCGATCGCCAGGTAGAGCCCGCGGACAACCACGGTCGACCGGGCCAGGTCGAGGATCGACACGCCCCACGGCGAGCGCCACTCTCGGACGGCCTCGACGGGGAGCAGTCCGTCGGGTCCGAACCAGGTGTTCAGGTCGGCTGACCAACTCCACCACAGCGCGAGCGCCACCGTACCGGCGAGGATCCTCACGATGGCCAGCGGCCGGGGCAAGGCGGGAGCGAACCAGCAGCGTTCCCAGGCCGCCGCGATCGCGCTGCCCGCGGACGGGAAGGCCATGTCAGCGAACCTTCCCTTCGAGCGGTGGTGCGGGGCGGAGGAGAGGCGCGAGTTCCTCGGGATCCGACGTACGGATCAGCTGGAGTCCGGCCGAACCACGCCGGAGGCGCACCGTACTGACCTTCTCCGGCGCCGATCGGGCGGCCGTCCCGCGCTCCGGGAACGGATCGCGGGACACCACGACCTCGAGATCGTCGGCGCCGACGCGGGAGAACAATCCCTCCGCCATGCCGGTCGCCAGCACCGAGGTGCCCGAGGGATCGGCGTCGTCGATCGCCACGGCCCGGGCGAGCCGGCGCCAGCGCGCGGCGCGCTGGCCAGTCATGCCGCTGGCCGGAAACTCGAGGGCAGGCGCGGCGGCTCCGCGGCCACTGACCAGGAGCCGATGGTCGGCGTCGTCGGGGAGCCCGCGGGTGAGACCGTAGTCGAACCCGAGGTCGAGCCACGGCGGAACCATCCATGGGGAGAAGAGTCGGCCGTGGAGAGCGCTCACCAGAGCCGAGGCGCCACTTGCCGAGTTGGCAGCGATCGACAGGAGCAGTCCGAGGAAGTAGGCCGCGAGCGCCAGCGTCACCGCCCCCCGGACCGCATCACTCGCAAGCGCGGCGCGGTGCTCGGCAGATGACGGCACGGCGTGCGGTGGCGCCCCCCGGCCCCGACACGCGTCCGGCCAACGTCGCCCCATCGCTCTCACGACCTCCGCCCGGGGTGCGGGCCGGGCCCCGACGGGGGACCGACCTTCCGACCGCCGTGCCCCACAATGCTTCCGCGTTGACAGTCGTGCAAGGAGCCGATAGTTTCGGTTGGTCCGTGAGGGGTCGCCGAGCCGATGCCGCAGCGCCAGGTGTTCCCGGTCGGCCGACCCTGTCTGGCCAGAGGGTGTCGGGGCACTGGGCAGGCGCGGGAATCCCGGCCGCCACCCGCGGCACCCGAACATGTCGGGGGATTAGCTCAATTGGGAGAGCGTCTGGCTGGCAGCCAGAAGGTCAGGGGTTCGAATCCCCTATCCTCCACTTCTCAACCTCGGCGTCTCGCATTTCGGCCGGTCAGCGTTGGTGACGGCGGCGACCAGCCCACCCGCTGGTCCTTCCGTCCGGCCGTGTCTCACCAGCGTGAGTCGCCGTGACCAGCGACGTCGTTGCGGACGGAGCGGTGGTCCGCCTTCCCGAAGGTGAACTGGCGTGGGTCGACGGCCGTTGGCTGCCGCGGTCCGAGTTCGCGATCCCGGCCGGGGACGCAGGGTTCGTGCTCGGCGCCACGGTGACAGAGCAGTGCCGGACCTTCGGCGGACACCTGTTCCTCCCCGTTGCCCACCGGGAACGCTTCGCCGCCTCCCTGGTCGCGGCGCGGATCGCCCCACCGCTTCCGGTCGCCATGGTCTTCGAAGCCGCCACGGTGCTCGCCCGTCACAATCATCGGCTGCTCCCCGCCGGCGATGATCTCGGCGTCGTCATCCTCGCGACTCCCGGTGATCTCCCCGCCCAGCACGGTGGCCGCCCCGGTCGGCCGCGGCTGGCGGTGCATTCGTTCCCGCTGGTGTTCCCCCTCTGGGCCCGGGCCTACCGCGGTGGCGTCGCCCTCCGCGCCGTCACCGTCACCCAGGTGCCGGCGACCTGCTGGCCGTTGGAGCTGAAGTGCCGCAGCCGGATGCACTACCACCTCGCCGACCGTGAAGCAGCCGATGCCGAAGCGGGCGCCCGGGCGCTGATCTGCCATGGCGACGGAAGGGTCAGCGAGACGAGCACGGCCAACGTCGCGATCGTCCGTGACGGCACCGTCACGACGCCGCCACCGGGCGACGCCCTCCCCGGGATCAGTCTCGCCCACACGCGCCGACTGGCCAGGCGCCTCGGCATCCCCTGGATCGAGCACAGCCTCGCGCTGGCCGACGTGCGTGGTGCCGACGAAATCCTGCTCACGAGCACGCCGTCGTGCCTGCTGCCGGCGACACGCTTTGACGGCATCGCGATCGGCGCGGGTGTCCCCGGGCCGGTGTTCACGCGGCTGATCGCCGCCTGGACCGACGACACAGGCGTCGACATCATCTCCCAGGCGGAGCACGCTGCCGCCCGGGCCGAGCGCTGATCCCTGCGAACCGCCGCCCCTGCCGACCATGCCCGACGACTCATTCACCGGCGACGAGGTCGTCGCGCCCGTCCGCTGGCGCGTCGTCCATACGACGATCTACGACTACGCCGCGCCGGTCTTGGTCTGCCACAACCAGATCCATCTGGCGCCGCGCGACACGCCCCGGCAGGCGATCGTCGCCCACCGCGTCGAGGTCGATCCGGCACCGGTACGGATCGCCGAGCATGTCGACGTGTTCGGGAACCGCGTCGGGTCGTTCGTCGTCGAGCAACCCCATGGTCGGCTGGCGGTGACAGCGACGACCGAGGTCGACGTCTGCGCCACTGCCGCTCCCGACGACGACGGCAGCCGCTGGGAGGACGTGGCGGCGCTGGCGGTCGGCCGCACCGGCCCCGAGGGACCGTCGCTGCGCGGCATGCGGCTCGATTCGCCGCTCGTCCGGCGACACGACGCGGTGACCGCGTGGGCGGCGGAGTCGTTTCCCCCGGGGCGTTCGTGGCGTGCCGGCCTCGAGGATCTCACCCGGCGGATCCACCGCGACTTCGCCTACGATCCGGGCGCGACGACCGTGAGCACCCCGGTCGAGCAGGTGTTCGCCCTGCGTCGCGGGGTCTGCCAGGATTTCGCCCACCTGCAGATCGCCTGCCTCCGCGCGCTGGGCCTGCCGACCCGGTACGTCAGCGGCTACATCGCCAGCGGCACCACCGCCGGCGGTGACGGCGCGGCACTCGTCGGCGCCGACGCGTCGCATGCCTGGCTGTCGTGCTGGGGCGGCCGGGCGGGCTGGGTGGACGTCGATCCCACCAACGACTGCCTCGTCGGCGGTCGCCACGTGACGGTCGCGTGGGGCCGTGATTACGGCGACGTCTGCCCGATCAAGGGGGTGTACGTCGGCGGCGGGCAGCACCGCCTGCAGGTCGCGGTCGACGTGCGGCGGGTATGACCGTCGATCGCCAGGAACCGGACATGCCCCGCACGACACGGCTGCTGGTGATCGCCGTGGTCGCGGCCGTCGCCGTGCCCGCGCTGCCGCTGCTGCTGCTCGGTGTTCGCCTCGACCGCGCCGTCGAGGAGTGGCTCGCCACCGATCCGCCGGCACTCGCACTGGCAGCCACCGAAGTCGCGGTCCTCGCCGCCGACATCCTCCTGCCGGTGCCTTCGAGCGTCGTCGCCACCCTCGCCGGTGCCGTACTCGGCGTGCCACTGGCGACCGCCTGCGGCTGGGCGGGGATGACGCTCGGGAGCGTCGCCGGCTGGGCCCTCGGGCGCCTCGTCGGAACCCGCGCCCTCGCCCGGCTCCCCGACGACGAGCGGGCGGCCCTCGTCGACCGGCAGTCGCGCCTCGGCCCCGGGCTCGTGCTGCTGACGCGACCGCTGCCCCTGCTGGCGGAGGCGACGGCCCTGCTCGGCGGTGCCACCGGGATGCGGTTCGCGGAGTTTCTCCCGGCAGCGGCCGCCGGCAATCTCGCCGTGGCCCTCGCCTGGTCGGTGGCGGGGGCCGTGGGGCGTCGCTGGGGAGGGGTCGAGACGGCGGCGATCGCGGCGCTGCTGCTGCCGGCCGCCGCGACCTGGTGGGCATGGCACCGCCGCGCGCCCGTGCGGTCAACGTGAGGCCAGTTTCGCCTCCGTCCGCGCGAACACCGCCTCGAACACGCGCCGCACGGCCGCGGTGAGGATATCCACCTCAACGCGCAGCGACGTCGCATCGGCGGCCCCGAGGAGGTGGGCGAGCCGGCGCTGCTCGGCGGGAGCGGCCGGGATTTCGTGGCGCGTCGTGGAACCGACCAACCACAGCCGCCCCGTGACCAGCCGGAGGCGCCGTTCCGCGGCGGCCAGCACGGAACATTCCCCGGCGTCGAGATGGCCGGCACGGTGCAGCGCCGGGAGCGCCTCGGCCGTCCGCGGCGTGCGCAGCGACGGATCGGCGCCGCCGTGCACGAGCTGCAACAGATGGACGACCGCCTCGATGTCGACGAGCCCTCCGGGACCGCGCTCGAGATTGGCCGGCGCCGCCCCCTCCTCGGCACGGTGCCGCACCCCCCGCAGCGCCGCCACGTCGGCGGCGCTCCAGGGATGACCGTAGCAGGCGGTGTCGATGATCGAGCGGACCCGCACGGCGGCCGCCTCCCCGCCGATCACCACCCGGGCCTTGAGCAGAGCCTGCCGCTCGGCCGGCGTCGCCGGCCCGTCGGGGGCGAGCGCCCGTTCCAGCTCGCCGAGCGACAGCGCCGCGGGGGCACCGCGCCCCGCGGGGCGCAGTTCGTAGAGCCGGCCGTGGGCGGTCGAGCGGTTGAACGATCGCGTCACGCGCTGCGCCAACTCGCCGAAGAAGTGGGCGTTGGTCGTGGTCTCCGTCGAGCGCCGGCCACGGCGCTGGGGAAACGAATGGCCATCGTGGTCGTAGAGAAACATGACGTCGACCGGACTGGCGTAGTTCATCTCGGCGCCGCCGAACTTTCCCAGACCGATCAGCACGACTTCGGCCCGCTGTCCCTCGCGTACGCCGCCGGTGACAAGCGGCTCCCCGAGCCGCTCCCCGAGCCGCTCCTCCTCGCGCGGCACGACGACGCGGAGGATCGCCTCCGGGATCGCCGCCAGCGCGGTGGTCACCGTCCCCACGTCGCCCCGGCCGAGGATGTCGCGGACGCCGATCTGCAACTGGCGCGAGACCTTGAAGGCATGGAGGATCGGCTCGGCATCGACGGCACCGCGGCACAGCGCGCGGAGCTCGGCCTCGAGAGGCGCCGGCCCGGAGGGCTCGTCGATCATCAGCCCGTCGAGCAATTCGTCGATCATCCCCGGATGGGCGACGAGGAGACCGGCGAGGTACGGGCTCGAGGCGCACAGCCGCACCGTCAGGTCGAGCGACGGTGGATGGACGCTGAACAGTTCCCACAACACCCCCTTGCCGCCGAGCGAATCGGCGACCGCCACCAGCGTGGCGAGCGTGGCGTCGGGATCGGGCGTCGCGGCGATCGTCGTGAGGAGGCGCGGAGCGCTGGCCGCGAGGAAATGGCGGCAGCGCGGGCTGGAGAGGAACGGCACGCGCTCCTCGGCGAGCGACTTCAGCGCCGCCCAAGCGCCGGCGACGTCGGCGAAGCCGTGGCCGGCGAGGAGGCGCTCCACCGTCTCGGCGGCAGGGTCGGGATCGAGGAGCAGATCGACCTCGGGGGCCGGCGCGCGGTCGTCGGGAAAGGCGTCGTCGAGGAGGTGATCGACGATCCGCCGGGTGAGCGTCATCGCCCCGGCGATGCTCTCGGTGAGCCTCCGCGCGCCGTCGGGCCCGGCCCCTTCACCGAGCCGGATCGCGAGCCGCTCACGCTCGCGGGGCGCGGCCGGAAGGCCGTGCGTCTGCCGGTCGTAGAGGATCTGGAGGCGGTGTTCGACGGTCCGCAGCAGCGTGTAGGTGCGCTCGAGGACCTCCCGCTCCTGGTCGGTGAGGACCGCGCATTCCGCCAGCCGGCGGATCGCCTCGAGCGTGTTCCCGGTCCGGACACGGGGAATGTCGCCGCCGGCGAGCAGCTGGAGGAACTGGATCGTGAACTCGATGTCGCGGATCCCGCCGCGGCCGTGCTTGACGTCGTCGATGGCAGCCGACTCGTGGGCGGCACGGGCCTCGATGCGGCGTTTGAGCGATTGGATCTCGCCGATCTCGGCGCGTGTCAGCCAGCGGCTGTAGATCCACGGCTGGAGCTGCCCCAGCAGCCGCGTGCCCAGCGCCCGGTCGCCGGCCACGCACCGCGCACGGACCCACGCCTGCCGCTCCCAGGTCCGCCCCTGGCGGTCGGCGTAGTGCAGCAGCGTCTCGCGCGACAGTGACAACGGCCCGGAGTTGCCATGGGGCCGCATCCCGAGATCGACGCGGTACCCGATCCCGGCATCGCTCGACTCGGCGAGGAGCCGCACCAAGTCTTGCGCGACGCGCGTGAAGAACTCCTGGTTGGTGCCGGGCCGCGCCCCTTCGACGCGGCCATCGGCCGAGTGCACGAGGACCAGGTCGATGTCGCTGGAATAGTTGAGCTCGGCGCCGCCGAGCTTGCCCAGCGCGATCACGGCCAGCGTCGCCCGTTCGCCGCCGGGCCCGCGCGGAACGCCGCGGATCGCCTCCTGCCGGCGCAGGGCGAGCGCCAGCGCGGCGTCGAGGATCGTCTCGGCGACCAGCGACAGCTGCCCCGTGACCGTCTCCAGTCGCTGCCCGACGACGATGTCGCCGTAGGCGACCCGCAGCAGTTCACGGCGGCGGAATCGACGCAGCGCACGGATCGCCAGGTCGGGATCGTCGACCGCCGCCAGCTCCCCCTCGAGCGCGGCGGCGAGCACATCCCGGCCGACGGGCCGGCCCCCCGCCACCCGGACCTCCTCCCACGACTCCGGGTCGCCGATCACGATTTCGGCGAGGTGGGCGCTGGCGGAGAAGATCGCCAGCAGGATCGCCAGCGCCCGCGGATCGCGCTGGAAGAGGGCCGCCGCCGCCAGCGGGCTGCGGACGGCGGCGAGGAACCGCTCGAGCGCGACGAGCACCCGCTCCGGGTCGCTCGTCCGCGGTAATTCCCCGGCCAGCGCCGTGAGCAGCGCGGCGAGGAGGTCGTCGGGCAACCCCACGGCGGCCAGCTCGCCGAGGTGCCGCCTCGCCGCCGTCGGATCGGGAAGCCCGGCGGCGGTTCCCCATGCCGTCGCCCGCTCCGATTCGCCGAGCAACCGCCGCAGATCGGCCCCGGTCACGACGAGGGGGGTGGAGACACCCGAGGATGCGGCCGAGCGGACCACGCGGTCACGTCCTCCGCTCCCCGACCACCGCCGGCGGACGGATCTGGTGGAGAACGGGGGCCGGTGGACAGGCTGCGCCCGCGGAGGCGGTGCTGCCAGCGGCCGCCCCCGCGTCGTCGGCGATCAGCCCGGCGAGCGACCATGGGCCGGCGGCGATGATGTCGACGTCCACCAAGCGGCCCACGAGGCGCAGCGGTGCGTCGAAGACGACGATCCGGTCGCAGCGCGTCCGCCCGGTGAGCTGTGCGATTGAATCGGGCGTGTCGCCGGCCCCGCCGCGCTTCCCGTCGCGGGCACTGAGCCCCTCGACGAGGACCTGCTGGCGGGTGCCGACGAACGGCTGGTTGCCGGCGCGGCTGGCCTCCGTCTGCGCATCGAGGAGGAGGCGGTGACGCTCCTTCTTGACCTCCTCGGGGACGTCGTCGGGCTGGCGCTGGAAGGCCTTCGTCCCGGGCCGCGGGCTGTACTTGAAGATGAAGCTGTTCTTGAAGCCGCACTCCTCCACGAGGGCGAGCGTGGCGGCGAACTCGGCGTCGGTCTCGCCGCAGAAGCCGACGATGAAGTCGCTCGTCACCGCCGCGTGGGGCAGCTCGGCCCGGACCATCGCGAACATCTCGCGGTATTCGCCGATCGTGTAGCCGCGCTTCATCCGCCCGAGCACGGCGTCGGAGCCGTGCTGCGCGGGGACGTGGAGGTAGGGGCAGACCTTGGGCAGGTCGCGAACCGCGGCGACGAGGTCGGCCGTCATGTCGCGCGGGTAGTTGGTGACGAAGCGGATCCGGTCGAGCCCGGCGACGCCGTCGAGGCGGGCCAGCAGGTCGGCGAGCCGCGTCGTGCCCGTGCCGTCGGTCCAGCGGTAGCTGTTGACCGTCTGCCCGATGAGGGTCACCTCGCGACACCCCTCGTCGACCAGCCGGCAAACCTCGGCGACGATCGTGTCGGGGGCCCGCGCCTGCTCCGGGCCGCGGACGTGGGGGACGACGCAGAACGCGCAGAATTTGTCGCACCCGGTCTGCGTGCGCACGAAGGCCTGGAAGGGATTGGGGCGCATCGACGGGTCGCGGTCGGGATCGTAGCTCTCGAAGCTGCGCGCGATCTCGTCACGGCTCCCCGCCGTCCGCCCCAGCGCCACCTCGACACGCGGTCCGCCGCCACTGCGGATCGCCTCGACGAGGAGCGGCACGCGGTGGAGCTGCCCCGGCCCGACGACGAGGTCCACCCACGGCGCCCGCGACCGGACCAGCGCCTGCTCCTTCTGGGCCATGCAGCCGAGGACACCGACCACGAGGCCAGGGCGCCGTTCCTTCTCGAGGCGGACGCGACCGAGCGCCGACCAGACCTTGTCCTCGGCATGCTGGCGGACGCTGCAGGTGTTGAAAAACACCGCATCGGCGTCGGCGACCTCCGGGGCGACGTCCCAGCCCTGGCGGCGCAGCGCCGCCACCACCAGCTCGCTGTCGAGCACGTTCATCTGGCAACCGACGGTGTCGATCCACAGCTTGGGCATGGCGGGATTTTACCAGCCCGGCCGGCGGAAGCCGCGGCCAGTTCGTCGCCGCGGCAGGCAGCGCCGCCCGGCGGGCGCTTGGTGCCAGCGGCCGTCAGCCGAGCACGGTCCCCGGCGCGAGGAGGTGACCGCGGAGGAAGTCCGCGGCGGGCATTGGCCGCCGCCCCTCGGGCACGAGCCTGAGGATCTCGACTGCGGTACCGTCCCCGCTGGCGACGACGAACCTGCCGGGGCCGGCGTCGAGGACCGTTCCGGGAGCCGCCGTCGCGGGCGCGGCAGCGGCGACGGCGACGTCGTCGAGCACCAGCCGCAGCGCCGGCTGGCCAGGGCGGCGCCACACCGTCGCCGCCCGTGGCCAGGGCTCGAGGGCCCGGCGCAGCCGTTCGATCGCCGCCGCGGGCTGCCGCCAATCGACGAGGCCGTCGGCCTTCGTCAGCCGTGGTGCCCGGGTCGCCAGGGCGGCGTCCTGCGGGGTGCCGACCGTGGCGGGATCGGCGCCCGCCTCGACCGCCGCCCGCAACCGTTCGATCGCCTCGAGCACCAGCGGCGCGCCGAGCCGCGCCAGCCGCGCCTCGAGCTCCGCGGCGGTCTCGGCGGCGCCGATCGGCGTCGTCGCGACCGCGAGCACGTGGCCGGCATCGAGCGCCGGCGTCATCGCGATCACGCTCGCCCCGGTGACGGCGTCCCCCGCGCGGATCGCCCACTGCACCGGAGCGGCGCCACGGTGGCGGGGGAGGAGCGAGCCGTGGAGGTTGAGACCCCCCAGTGGCGCCAGCCCGAGGATCGCCGCGGGGAGAATCTGGCCATAGTCACAGACCACGAGCAGAGCGGGGCGCAGCGCCGCCAGGTCGGCGGCCGCGGCCGGGTCGCCGATCCGTTCGGGGGCGAGGATCGCCAGCCCGGCGCGGAGGGCGGCTTCGCGGATCGGGTTGGGAGGGGGCCGGCGGCCTCCCGGCGCATGGCCGGGGCGGGTGACGACCGCGACGATCTCGTGCGTTGAACCGAGCAGCGCTTCGAGCAACGGCACCGCAAACGGGCCGGTGCCCATGACGACGATCCGCAGCGGCCGGCCGTCGTCCCGCGCCATCACGCCGACCCGGTGGCCGGGACGCAGCGAGCCGCCTCGAGGTGCGCCAACCGCTCGAGCATCGCCGCCGTCGTGGGCAACTCACCTCGCGACTGCCGGCCGTGGAACACCTCGCGGAACGAGTCGAGCATCCGCCGTGCCTCGAGGGCAGCCGCATCGGGGAGCCGATCGGTGAACAACCGCCCCTCGAGGTGGTCGTACTCGTGCTGGACGACGCGGGCGACGAGGCCGTCGAGATCCATCCGAAACGGCGCGCCGTCGAGCGACCAGGCCTCGACGCAGACGCGCTCCGGCCGGCGGACGTCCATCCGCAGCCCAGGCAGGCTGAGGCACCCCTCCTCCTGCACGGCGATACCGCGGGGGCGCGAGAGCACCGGGTTGACGAACACCAGCTCCTCGCCGGCGTCACGGCGCCCCTCGACGTTGACGACGAACAGCCGATAGGGGAGGGCGACCTGCGTGGCCGCCAGGCCGATCCCGTTGGCGGCGTACATGATCTCGAACATCTGTTCGACGGCGTCGCACAGTTCGTCGTCGATCTGCGCCAGTGCCCGGGCCGGCCGCGCCAGCGCGGGGTGGGGGTATTCGACGAGCTCCAGCCGCCCGATCGGCGGCGCGGCATCGGCAGCTGGCGGAGGCGAGTCGCTCGGCATGGGGTCGGTGGTCCGGGGTCAGGGTATCATTCGACATTCTACCTGTCCGGCACGGCGTGCGGCCCTGGCGATGACCCCACCGCTTCCTGGCCCTGATTCCGAAAGCGCGGCGCTGCGCGACCCGGCGGTGTGCGTGGCGACCTGCGGCGGCGTCGGGCTGGCGCGGGTCGCCGCCGGCACGTGGGGCGCGCTCGTCGGCGTCGTGCTGGCAGGCACCCTCGCCTGGGCCCGGCTTCCGTTTCCGGTCGAGGTCGCCCTGCTGGCGGCGCTCAACGCCGCGGCCGTTCCGATCTGCACGCGGGCGGCGCGACGGCTCGGCGGCAGCCCCGATCCGGGGGCGATCGTGCTCGACGAATGCGCCAGCCTGCCGCTCGGCCTGCTGGTGGTGCCGGCGGCGGACCGGACGCTGCCGGTCATCGCCCTGGCATTCGCGCTGCACCGCCTGTTCGACATCCTCAAGCCCTTTCCCTGTCGGCAGCTCGAGCGGCTCCCGGGGGGGCTGGGGATCATGGCCGACGACTGGGCCGCCACGGCGATGATGGCCATCGTCCTGTTCGTCGCACGGCCCTGGCTGGGGGCGTGATCGGGGAGACGGGTGGGATGATCCGCGTGCTGCTCGTCGACCACGGGTGCTGCGACCCACCGGCGACCCGAGTGCACGCGCTTCGCCGTGTGCTGGAAGCCGGCGGGGCGGTCACCGCCGCCTGCGGCCCGACGTCGGTCCCGGCCCTCGCCGCCTCCACGCCCGGCCTGTACGGCATCCACCTCCACGACATCGCCGCCGCCAACCGCAGCTTTCTCGCCGCGGTCCGCGACGGCAGCGCCGCGGCCCTGCTGGCCGCCACCGCCACGCTTCCGCCGCGCCTCCTCGGCCTGGTGCGCGAGACGGCGCGGCAGGCGCTGGCCGAGGCGGTCGACGGCCTGCACCCCGACGTGATCTTCATCCTCCACGCCGGGATCCTCGCCGACCTGGCGATCGAGACCGGCGTGCCGGTGGCGCTGCAGGTCGTCGCCGGCGACCTCGCGGCGGCGGCCCACGGCACGCGCGTCGACGAACTGGTGCGGGCGGCGCTGGCCAGCGCCGAGTGGGTCAACGCCGACCGGGATGCCGACGCCCCGGCGGGCATCCCCGCGGTTGACGTCGACCTCCTCACCGCGTGCCGCGCGGCGCTCGAGGCGCGGGTCCAACGCCGCTCCTGAGGCCCTCGGCGGTGTCAACCGCCGGTGGGGCGGATCTGACGCTCCCTCGTCCTTCCGCGACGACAGGCTGGATTCGAACCGGCAGCCTGCAAGGCACCGGGCCGGCCGGTCAGGATTCGGCCTCGATCGAAGCCTTCATCGAGCCCTTCGAGCGGGCGAGGAGACGGTCGGCGCCGAAGGCGTGGATCTGGTCGCGCTTCAGTTCGGCATGCTCGCGGGTCGTGGTGAGGACGATCACCCGGCCCTGGGTGTCGACCTCCTTGGCGAGCCGGAAACCGCGCTCCGGGGGGTGGCCGAACAGCGACTGGAGCATCGTGACCACGTAGTCGTAGGTGTGGTCGTCGTCGTTCCAGAGCACGACATGGTAGCGGGGCTGGCGCTTCGGCTTGTCGCGCCGCTCGGCTTCCGGAGGGGCCGGGGCCGGCGTCTCCTCGATCGCGGTCTCGGCGCTGGCGGCGGCGGGCATCGGCAGGAAGGGCTCCACCACGGGAACGGCGGGAAAACACCGCCCGAGCCGATAGTATACGCAGTTCCGTTCCCCCGCGATCGCACCGCCTCGCCCCGGAGACGTCCCCCGTGCTCGACCGCCGTTTCGTCGCCGACAACGTCGATCTCGTGGCCGCGAACTGCCGCGACCGCGGCTCGGCCGCCGACGTCTCCCGCTTCGCCGAGCTCGACCGCCTCCGTCGCCAGCTCCAGGCCGACGTCGACCGGCTCAACCAGGAGGCCGGCCAGGTGAGCCGCTCGATCGGCAAGGCGGCGGACGCGGCGGCACGTGACGCCCTCAAGGCCGAGGGGCGCCGGCTCCGCGAGGAGGCGGCGGCGATCGATACGCGGCTGACGGCGATCGTCGCCGAGGGAGACGAGATCCTCCGCGCGATCCCCAACCTCACCCATCCCGCCGCGCCGCGCGGCGGCGAAAGCGACGCCGTCGAGATCCGGCGCGGCTCGACACCGCTCCGTGAATTCGGCTTCGCGCCGCGCGACCACGTCGCCCTGGGGGCGAATCTCGGGCTGTTCGACTTCGAGGCCGGTGCCCGCGTCGCCGGCCACGGCTTCTACTTCCTCACCGGCGCCGGCGTGTTCCTCGAACTCGCGCTGCAAAAGTACGCCCTCGACCTGCTGGTCGCGGCCGGATTCACGCCGATGACCACCCCCGACCTGGCGCGCGACACGATCCTCGAGGGCACCGGCTTCATGCCGCGCGGCCCCGAGACGCAGATCTATTCGATCACCGATTCCGACCTGTCGCTGGTGGCGACCGCGGAGATCACGCTCGGCGGGGCGATGCACGAACGGATCTTCGATCCGGCCGAGCTCCCCCTGCTCCTCGCCGGCACGAGCCACTGCTTCCGCACCGAGGCCGGCGCTCACGGCCGCGCGACGCGCGGGCTGTACCGCGTGCACCAGTTCACCAAGGTGGAGATGTTCGCGTTCACGCTCCCGGAGCAGAGTGAGGAGATCCACGCGAAGCTCCTCGACCTGGAGTGCCGGCTGTTCGACGGTCTCGGGATCCCGTATCGCGTCATCGACACCGCCAGCGGCGACCTCGGCGGGCCGGCGTACCGGAAATTCGACCTTGAGGCCTGGATGCCCGGCCGTGGCACGGCCGGCGAGTGGGGGGAAGTGACGAGCACCTCCAACTGCGCCGACTACCAGTCGCGCCGGCTGGCGATCCGCTACCGGCCGACGGGGGGCAAGGGGACCGCCTTCGTCCACACCCTCAACGGCACCGCCGTGGCGATCAGCCGGGCGATCATCGCGATCCTCGAGAATCACCAGCAGGCCGACGGGTCGGTGACCGTGCCCGCCCCGCTCGCGCCGTGGGTCGGCACCGACCGGCTCCTGCCCCGCGCGACGTGAGGCGCCCGATGGTGACCGGACAGCACGCCCGGGGGACCGAGGCCGATTCGTTCGGGAGCGGTGGCGTCGTCGCCGTCGACGGCCTCGAGAAGCACTATGGCCCGGTCCGTGCGTTGGCGGGCGTGAGCCTCACCGTCGCCCGGGGGGAGATCTTCGGGCTCCTCGGCCAGAACGGCGCCGGAAAGACGACGCTGGTCAAGATCCTCCTCGGGATGGTCCTCCCCACCGCCGGGTCGGCGCGGCTCCTCGGCCGGCCGGTCGGGAGCGTGGCGGCGCGGCGCACCGTCGGCTACCTCCCCGAGGACCACCGCCTTCCCGAGTACCACACCGGGCCCTCCCTGCTCGACGTCTACGGCGGGCTCCAGGGACTGTCGGCTCCGGTTCGGCGCCAGCGCGGCGCCGAACTGCTCGCCAGCCTCGGCCTCGGCGGCCGCCAGCGCCTGCGGATCCGCGGCTATTCCAAGGGGATGAAGCAGCGGCTCGGCCTCGCCCAGGCCCTGCTCCACCGCCCCGCCGTGCTGTTCCTCGACGAGCCGACCGACGGCGTCGATCCGGTCGGGCGGCGGCAGATCCGCGAACTGCTGCTCGCCGAACGGGACCGCGGCGTGACGATCTTCATCAACAGCCATCTCCTCGGCGAGGTCGAGCAGCTCTGCGACCGCGTCGCGATCATGCGCAAGGGGAGGATCGTGCTCGCCGGAACCGTTCCGCAACTGGTCGGCCGCAAGCCAAGTTGGCTGGTGGAGTTCGACCGGCCGCCCCCGGACGGTCTGGTGGTCCCCGGGGCGCGGCTCGAAGCGGCCGACCAACCGGGTCGGTTCCGGCTGTCGGTCGGGGAGGATGCCGCGGGGGCCGCGGTTGTCGCCGAGGCGCGGCTCGATGCCTTCCTCGCCGCGGCCGCGGCCAGCGGCCTCGCCCTCCGCCACCTCGAGCAGGAGCGCGGCAGCCTCGAAGACGTCTACCTCGGGGCGGCCCAGGCCGACGCCCCGGCGCCGGCCGCCACACGGGGTGACGCATGAGCGGGGAGCTCACGGACGACGGCGCTCCGGCCCCGGGGATCGTGCGCAGCGCCCTGGCGATCCTCCGCGACTCGTGGCTCGAGTTCCGGGACGCACGCGTGCTGTGGCTGCTGGCGGCGGCGATCGCGATCCTGTTCGTGACCGCGCTTTCGGGCCGGGTCGAGCCGCGGCCGGCGGGGCGCACCTTCTTGGACCTGGCCGCCAAGACCCTCGGCGCCGACCTTGACGGATTCGACCTCGCCACGGAGACCGTCGGGGACGTCGTCGCCCGGCTCGACGGCTCGCTGGCGTGGGTCACCGCCGCCGAGCCGATCGGTGACGACGTGCCCGAATCGTCGTGGAAGGTGACACTGGCGCGGAACACGGTGCCGCTGGTCGGAAAGCCGGAGACCAGCGAAGCGGTCCGCGAGCGTTTCGGCACGATCCCCGACGGCCGGCTGTGGCAGGTCGCCGAGATCCGCGAGACGACCAACCGCATCACCTCCGCGCTCGGCGGTCAGACCTGGGAGTTGACGGTCACCCCCGGACCCGACCTGCGGATCCTCTGGCCCCACCGGTTCACGCTGTTCTTCGGCGGCATGGACATGACGCCCGAGCAGGGGGCGCCCCTGGGCCTCGAGGTGTTCATCCTCCAGAAGCTGCTCTGCACCGGGATCGGCAGCACGATCCTGCTCTTGGTGTGCGTGGTCGTCACCGCGCCGTTCGTACCGACGATGCTCCGCAAGGGGACGCTCGAATTGCTCCTCGTGCGCCCCGTGCCGCGGTGGCAGCTGATCGTGTTCAAATACGCCGCGGCGCTGGCGTTCGTCGCCGTGCTCCTGGGAGCGCTGATCCTCGCCACGTGGGTGGTGACGGTGGTCCTCGCCGACGTCCGCTCGCCGGGCGTGGTCCTCGCCCTGCCGAGCCTGCTGTTGTTCTTCGCGCTGCTCCTGGCCGTGAGCGTCTGCACCGGCGTGATCACACGGTCGGCGCCGGCGGCGATGCTGGTGACGGTCAGCTACTGGGCGGTCTTGTTCATCGTCGGCGTGATGCACCAGCAGTCGGTCGCCAGCCGCCTCCGCGAGGAGAACGTGGGCCGGCCGCGGCCGACCAGCATGGTCGAAACCCTCCGCGGCCGGAAGCCGTCCGTCGACAAGCCGCAGAGCCCCGGGTCGGCATTCCACAAAAGCACGGTCGGGCGGTTCGCCGACGCCGTCTATGCCGTGCTGCCGCACACCGAGGATCTCGACACGATGGTCGACCGCCAGCTGATGCGCGACTTCGCGATCGGGGGCCGGCTGAGGATGCTCGTCGAGAGCGGCGATTTCTCCTGGCGGTCGGGGATCGGGCTCACCCTCCTCCACACCGCCGCCTACCTGGCGCTCGCCTGCGTGATCTTCGCCCGCCGCGATCCGTAGCGGCAGCGCCAGCCGACGGACCGCTCGATCGGCGTGGTACCACGCAAGCGAACGAGTCGCCGGATCGCCGACACTCTCGAGCAAGGTTTCCCACCTTGCGTCACCGTAGCGATCGCGCCGGAGGCGTGGCGACGACGGAACAATGATGCCCGGGCGTAAGTTGTCACATCACTTGAAAGTGGTTTTCCAATTCCTTCAGTACGCCATTGACCTCGCTGACGACGGCCGCGGACGGTGGCATTGTGCTATCGCCCAGCTCGAGTATGACCCGGAAGGTCATGGGCATTTTCGTTTTCGTCCTGACGACGAGCAGTGCGGGAATGATGTCGCTGAGGTCTTGGATCTGCGACGGCTCAAACACCCCTTCAGCGACGCGAACCCCGGGCCTTGAACCGCTGCTTGGCCCGACACTTCCAGTGCCGGCGGCGCTGCCCACGGCAATGGCCATATCGCCTGCTGCGGCTACCGCGAGTTTCACAGATGCCGCTCCGGCAAGATCGCACGGCCACGGCGCTGAGTGATCCCGCAGGTTGATGAATCGCGCCGCGATGGCCCCGCTAATCACGTCTCGCACAGTCTTCCACGGCAGCGTATAGCCAGCCTGCTGCGACAGCGCCGTGGCAATCGACAAGGCCGTCGTAACGCCATCCCTCCACGCATCCGGGACATTTTCAGGCAGGATCGCAGCCGCTTGAATGACCGCAGGGGGCACACGAAGTTTTGCCGCCGGCACCAGCACACCTGGGGGAATCTGCTCTGCAAGAAGGCTCGCGGGCCCTGACGTGAGCCACACTTTGCCAGCCTCCACTGCTCTGCTGACGGCAGCATCGGCCTCGGCTCGCGAGGCCCTGGGCACCGGCACCGGTTCGGTGAACCCGCCCTTATCGACCTGGACGATCTTCGTGCCATCGAAGTAGTCCGCCACGGCCTGGGCATCGATCTGATCGCCGTTCCAGAGATCGGGCAGCACTTCGGGAGCGATCAACTCGCCAGGGATGTCGGCGATCTCGGCCGCATCCGGCAGGACGAGCTCCATGGCTGGATCATTGAGGGCAGACTCATCCGGTCGCGTCCGCCACCATGTTCGGAAGGTGCGATCAGGTCGCGTAAGCCGGAGAACGAACGTTCCCTGCACGCACCCCTCCACGAGCGTCTCCAAGATCGCCTGCGACTTGAGCATCTTCGGCAGATGTGGAAGTTGAGCGAACGCTCCGGCCAGATCCTTCACGCGGCGGCTCGTTTCCCCCCCCTTCCAGAGGTTGTAGGGACCATCGGGCAGCAAGGCCTCCGCCGTGATCGCCGTGTCCTGGACCCGTGAGCGCTTGTCCTGCTTGATCGTCTCGAAGTGCGGTTCATCACTCACGGTGATCTTGAAGGCCTGGGCGTCGTCTTTGTCCGATACGGTCACCACGACACAGTAGGCCTGCTTGATCGCCTCCGGCACGCGGGCCTTGGCTTTCTCGAGGTTGATCTTCAACGTCTGCAAACGCGCCACATCGACCGAGCCCTTCTGCTTCTTCTCTTCGTCGGACTTTGGCAGAAGGTCGCTTTGAACCTGCTCCCAGGCCAGTTGATCGCGCACGCGGGCCTCTGCCGCAGCCAGACCGTCCTTCGACGCCGCAAGCAGCAGGACGGCGTTTCGGAACACGCGCGGTTTGTCGGGCCCCGTGGTCTGATCGAGAAATCGAACGGCTTCGGCGCTTGGCTTGCCGGACTCCGATGCGGCGCTCGGTGGCATCACCGCATAGTGAAAGAGCCCGTCATCCTCGATGTCCTTCGGCTTCGCAGGCAGCATGTGGACGCGTACGCCCGCCGCCGACGCCCCGGTGGTCAAAGCCTTGGCCTTGCCAATCTCGTCGATCAATCGGGCGGCCAACTCGCCGGTAGAGATATGCGCCGCTGCCGCCGACTGCATTTGGTTCAGGTTCGGGCGATTCCCCAGCCGCCACTCGGAGGGCAGCTGCCCCTCCTTTTCCGGCATGTTCGTGTCGTCGAGCCAATAACTGTCTCGCGCCCAGCGCGCGAGGCCTTTTTCCAGTTCGATCCGGTCCGGTCGGCATGGGCCGATCAACAGCATCAAGTCGCGTGTCTTGGCGCTGCGGCCCGTCGGCTGTGAATGGAGAAACGTCCCCATCACGGCCTGTTCGATTTCCCGCAGTTTCAGCCCCACGGCCT
>Ga0194133_10000647_pt1 | contig 67709 bp, 51 predicted proteins | sample TA2KigOf40mmetaG_FD_155448 | JGI IMG/M metagenome (GOLD analysis project Ga0194133, IMG submission 155448) | Freshwater microbial communities from Lake Tanganyika, Tanzania - TA2015055 Kigoma Offshore 40m | ecosystem: Environmental > Aquatic > Freshwater > Lake | place: Tanzania: Lake... | reverse complement strand
GGGCTTCGGAATGCAACGCGGGAAAACCGCCTGGGACGGGCCCGCGGAATCCCCTCGCCCGTCGGTGCGGTGCGGGTAACGGGCACTTTCCGGGTTTGAAAAGTACGGATACGTACTATCCTGCGGAGCAAACGAGGTTCCTATGCCCATGCCCACCGTCGCTCCCGAAGCCGTCGCCGCCGCCAAGGCCCAACTCGACCAGCACCTGCTGGAGATCCTCGAGTGGCATTTCAATCCCGCCACGGGTTGCCCGTTCTGGCTGGATTGGGCCCGCAAGAACTGGGATCCCCGCAAGGAGATCCGCAGCTTCGAGGACATGCTGAAGTTCCCGCACTTTCAGGACGAGTCGCTGCGTGACCTGCAGCCCGAGGTCTGGGTCCCGGCCGAGTTCAAGGGCAAGCCCTTCAACATCTTCGAGACCGGCGGCACCACCGGCATGCCCAAGCAGCGCATCGGCTGGAACGACTATAAGGTCGATTACTCCGAGTTCAGCGACAAGATCGACGACGCCCACTTCCCGCGCGGCGGGGCCTGGCTGATGATGGGCCCGACCGGCCCCCGGCGCCTCCGCCTGGCGATCGAGCACCTCGCCAACGTGCGGGGCAGCTCGTGCTATTTCATCGACCTCGACCCGCGTTTCGTGAAGAAGCTCTTGTCGAACAAGCAGTACGACGTGGCCAAGCAGTACATGGCCCACGTGGTCGACCAGGCGGCCACGATCCTCAAGCACCGCAAGGTCAGCGGCCTGTTCACCACGCCCAAGCTGCTCGAGGCCCTGGCCGAGCAGGTGAACCTATGGGACGCCGGCATCCGTGGCGTGTTCTGCGGCGGCACGTCGATGAAGCCGCAGGAGGTGCGCTTCATCGTCGAGGAGCTGCTCGAGGGCCGCATCGGGTTCTACCCCACCTATGGCAACACCCTGATGGGCCTCGCCGCCAGCGTGCCGCTGCAGCCGGAGGACGACTTCAGTGTGACCTACTACGCGCCGCAGCCCCGGGCGGTCCTGCGCGTGGTGAAGCCCAACGCCACCCAGGAACCCGTGAACTACGGGGAGTTCGGTCGCGTGGAGCTCTCCACCCTGACCCGGGAATTCTTCATGCCGCGCTTCCTCGAGCGCGACGAGGCCATCCGCCGCGCCCCGCGCCCGCCCTACGCCTGGGACGGCGTGGGTGATGTGCGGCCCTTTGGCGCGATGGAGAAGACCATCGTCGAGGGCGTGTACTGAGGTTCCGGGGCCATTTCATCCCGAACACCCAACCACAACGCCGACTCCGTGCGCTCCACGGGTCGGCGTTTTTGATGTCAAGGACGGACTTCCACGGAGGCCTCCGGTGGCATCCGCGTGGGCACTCACGGTGCAGGGGCCGCCTTGGGCACCGAGTTCGTCTCGGGCTTCGCTGGATCAGCCTTCGCTCCGGCGCTCGTGTCGGGGAAGTGATGACTGTGTCTCAACGGCTTCGGCAGATGGGCATCCAGCTTGTCCGCCCACCGTTGCCACCCGAGGAGGACCACGACGACCAACGCCAGGTAGAGCTTCCACGGCCGGCGGGTCTCCTCGAACGGATCCACCAGGTCGCGGGTGGAACCTGGCGGCAACTCCGCGATGGCCGTGAGTCGGGTGCCGAAGGGCACGTTGATCCGGGCCTTGGCGTTCACGGCCCAGCCGTTGGCATCGAGGATGGGGCCCAGGTTGCGCTTGCGCAGCTTGATGTAGGTCATCACCAGCGACGGGCCCGAGATCAGGGCCATGACACCCACGATGGCCCCGATCATGGCGAAGGCCCCTTGCGCCCACAAATCCTTGCCCAGGGTGGCCACCGCGGTGAAGAAGCCCCCGATGGCCCCGAAGGCCACGCCCAAGGCCGCCACCGTGCCCACATCAACCTTCTGGGGGGCCGCCCCCGCCGGCGCGGCGGCCTTGGAAGCCGCCGACGTGGCGACTGCCGCGAGCTTCTGGCTGGCGGCCGCATCGGCCTCGGCCGCCCGCTTGGCGATCTGCTCTTCCACCCAGCGGACGAAGCGCTTGTAGGGCAGCCAGAAGGCCTGGCGGAGGCTGATGGGGTTGGCCACGGTCTTGGTGATGGTGGCGTCGTAATCGAGCCCCTTGCGGTCGTAGAACACGCCGTTGCGGCCCACCATCAGGTTCTCGTCGTCGCCCTGCGAGAAGATGGCCACCACAGTCAGTTTCTGGCCGGTCGCCTTCCGCACGCAATCCACATAGGCCAGATAGGCCCCCGCCAGGCTGGCCATCACCGCGTGCTTGGCCGGATCCACCACCGTGATGCAGAGATTGCAGGACCGCTGGTCGAGATAAAGGGTGCCAGCCTGGAAGATCGCCGGCGCCCCATCGTCGTAGAGGTCGCGAAAATTGACGAAGTTGTTGGCCAAGAGAATCAGGTCGCGGTGGAAGCGGACCAACTTCTCGACCAAGGCCACTCCCGAGGCCTCCGCCTCCAGTTCACGGTCCCGGGCGATGAGCGCGGTGATCGCCGATCGAGCCGGGCCCCGGAGGATTTCCCGCACCCGGGCGATGCCCAACGACTCGACACGCGAGCCGGCCTTGGCGGCCATCCAGGCGGCGTAGGGCGCCAACCGCGCCTGCAATGCCACCCAATCGTCCTCGCCAAGCGCCTCGCGCGAGCCCAGCAGCGGCTCCACGGCGGCCGAGCGGAAGGTCGCAATCGCCTGGGCATGGGCGGGATTGAGACCTGAAACCAGCGACAGCGGTTGGCCCGGGACGATCCGGGACACGGGAAACCCGGAGACCTCCTGCGCCGACAGGCTCAGGTCCTTGGTCAGAAGCGCCTTGTACTCGTCCTCGGTGCGGTTGAGCAACGGTGACAACCGCGCCTCGAAGGCCGCCAGGCGACAGCGCCCGAAGTAGTCGTCGATCTTGGCCTTCACCGCCTGCATCGCGGCGGCGGCCGCAGCCGTCGCGGGTCCGACCGGGAGGATCTTGGCCGCGTCGGATTCGGAAGTGCCCGCCCAGGCGTCGAACCGGGCCGCTTCGGTGAAGAACTCCTCGAGCTTCACCGCGTCGATGCCCGGCTTGCCGCTCCGGTCCATGACCGAACCGACCGCCGCCATCGCCTCGCGCACGACCTGCTGGACCGCGGGATCGTCGGCCGATTCGGGAATGATCACCCCGTCGCCATTGAAGACGGTGTTGGCGAAGCTCTGGGTCGCTGCCGCGGCGTCCGAAACCGTGATGACATCGGCCTCGGCCTTGCCCAATTGGCGGAGGATGATCCGGGCCGAGCCCAGGATCTGTCGCCCCTCCGGAACCCCGTCGTTGATCGCACCCAAGGCTAGCCCATCGCGGCCCTTCACCAAGTCGTCGGCGTCCTTGAGCACCGATCCGGCCCAGCGGAGGGCGGCGATGAGCTCAGCAGCCCGGATGCGCCCGTCTCCGTCGGAGTCGATGAGCGCGGCGGTCTTGAGATCGAACTCGATGCCCGCGGTGGGACACGCCAAGGCCACCCAGAGTTTCTGGTCCAGTTGGTCCAGATTCAGCAGGTCCGCACCCGTCTCCAGCTTGACCTGGTCGAATCCCCCGGCTCGGAAGAATTTCCAAGGGTGGAGGCTGTGGGGAGCGGCAGTTGGGGACGGGATCATGGCGTGTCGAAGGATTGGTCTATGCGACTGAATCATCCCGGACCACGGATTTCCACCCGACTCTTCGCGGGGCGCCCCGGCGGCGGCTCAACGGGGCCGCGGTATCTCCGGAGGGGGCGGGGATTCCCGGAGGCGTCTATGCCATTCCGGGTCGGCCCGCTTGGGGATCTCCAGGCGATCCACGGCGGCTGGCCCGTCGGGCCCGCCGGAATGGCAGGCGTCGAGGCGGGTGTAGGGCTTGAAGGACTGGGGCAGACCGATCACCCGGGCCCGGTCGGCGGACCACTCGGCCACCGGGCGACGGTCGAGCACCAGCCAACTGTAGGGCAGGCTGCGCAGGTCGATGCCGGCGCGACGTCCGAACTGGACCCACTCCCCGTCCGTGAAGGCCTCGGTCGGAGCCTTGGCGAAGAAGTGGCACCAGTCGGATTCCCTGCCGGCCGCCTGGAGCCCGCACGCCTGGCGATGCGGACATGGTGCGACGATGTGGAACTGCCCGCGAAGCTGTTCCCGCAGGGTGATGAGGCCACGACTGCAGGCATGCGTGCCGGGCTCGAGCCACAGGACGCATTGGGCCGCCCGCAGGGCCTCCATCAGGCGCGGCAGGTCGTCGCGGTGCAACTCGTTGAGCACGTGGCTGATCACCAGCGTGGTGCAGGGCCCCTGGCCGAGAGGATCGGCCTCGGCGCGAAGACCCGGGAACCGGGTCCGGGTCCGGCCCGAGGCGAATTGCATGGCCGGGACGGACCGGTCATGCAATCGCACTTCCGCGAAATTCGCCGGACCGAAGGCATCGACCACGCAGCGCGAGGCCACGCCGCTGCCGCAACCCCAGTCGAGCAGTGGACCCGCAGGAGGGGCCCAACCCAGGCGCAGCAACTCGGACAAGGCGGCCCCCCACTTCCAGGCGATGCGCTGGGCGTAGGTGAAGTCGTAGCTGGCGAGGTCCGACAGGCTGCGCCAGTAGGGTTCCCGCACCGGCTCGGAGCGCAGGAACAAGGCCCTCAGCCGGTCCAGGGAGGCCCAGTCCACCTCGTCCCACGTCATGGCGTGCCCGGATTCCGGGCCGGATTCTGGACCGCATACTGGCCGTTTGCCTCCGGCGCGGCAGGCACCAGGTCGAAGCCCAACCGCTCGGCCAGGCGCTGCCGGACGATGCCGTGGAATCGGGCGAACTCGGCGACGGCCCGGGCGCGGGCCTCGGTGTCGACCGGGGATTTCCGGCGGACGGCGGCGATCATCAGGTTCTTGCCGGTGTGCTCGGTGGAGATGAACTCGAAGACCCGCGTCTCGTAACCGGCCCACTCCAGCAGCAGGGCGCGCAACGCATCGGTGGCGAACTCGGCGTGCCGCTCGCGGAAGATGCCGTGGCGCAGCGGACCGGCCAGGGGCTCGGGCACCGACAACTGCGGACGCACCTCGCGGTGGCAGCAGGGCGAGACCAGCAGCAGCGCGGCCCCGGCCCGGACCCCCTTGGCCAGGGCCTCGTCGGTGGCCGTGTCGCAGGCGTGAAGGGCCACGACCACCGAAGCGGACCCGAGCGGGCTCGAGGCGATGTCCCCGGCCTCGAACTTGAGGCGGTCGAATCCGCATCGCCCCGCGGTGGATCGGCCTTGCGACACGAGATCGGGCCGGACCTCGACCCCCGTCGCCGTGACCGGACCGCTCCGGGTGCGGCAGAGGTGCTCGTAGGCCGCGAAGGTCAGGTAGGCCTTGCCGCACCCCATGTCGACCAGGTGCAGCGGGGCCGCGGGGTCCAGTTGGGCCGCGACCAGCAGCGGTTGCAGCACTTCCACGAACCGGTTGATCTGCCGGAACTTCGATTCCATGCCGGCCTTGACCGAGCCGTCGGCCGCGGTGACTCCCAGCTCGCGCAGCCAGCCCGAGGTCCCGGGCACCGGCCGCTCCTTGGCCCGGTCATGGGACAGGTCCGGCGCCTTGGTCACCTCGGGCTTGCCCAGGAGCATCCGGGTGGGCCGTCCCTTGCGGAAGGTGAGCTGGGCCGTCCCGGTGGTGGTCGACAGGAAGGCGTTGAGGAACTGCTGGCCCAGCAGGTCGCGCAACAGGTCCACGGCCTCGTCCTGCGCGAAGTTCTTGGTCACATCGCGCGTCGGGTGCCGGTACACGAAGGAAAGCATCGCGGCGTCCTTCAGGCGGACCGGCCGGATGAACACGTTGCGGATGCCGTCGGGCTGGATGGAGGCGCCGAGATTCAACCGGACCATCGTCCCGTCGGCGGCGCTCTGACGCACGCGGTCCAGGAAATCGTCCACCGTCTTGGAACTCATCGCCGCAAGCTCTAGCCGATCGTCGGGGACGGGGACAGGACCGTTTGGCCCGGCGTCGGGCCCGTCGCTCCCGCATCGTGAAGGGGTCCGGCCAGGCGCAGGTCGGCCACGCATTCCACATGCTGGGTCTGGGGGAACATATCGAGCGGCAGGACCGTCTCCAGCCGGTAGCGACCGCCGGCGCAGAGGATCTTCAGGTCGCGGGCCAAGGTCGCGGGATGACAGGAGACGTAGAGGATCTGCCCGGGGCCGGTCTGGCGCAGCACCTCGAGGCTCGGGGGGCGGCACCCGACGCGGGGCGGGTCGAGCAGCACGGCCGTGCGGGCCGGGTCCCAGCGGGCCAGCAGGCTCGGGAGCATGTGGTCGGTGTCCCCGGACACATACGACCCGTTCCGGATGCCCCGGGACTCCTGGTTCCGGCGGGCCGCCCGGATGGCCGGAACGTCCAACTCGACGCCCACGAAGCTCTCCACCGCGTCGGCGGCCTCGATGCTGAAGAATCCCACCCCGCAATAGGCGTCCACCAGGTGCCGGGCTCCATGGCTGCGCAGGCGATCCTTCACCACCCGCACCAGCTCTGGCAGCAGCAGGAAATTGTTCTGGAAGAAGGAATGCTCCGGGACCTCCCAGCCGGGCGCTTCCATGCGGAGGACCGTCTTGATGCCGCCCTTGGGGGGAGGATTGCGCCGCCACCGGGTGATGGCCTCGTTGAGGACCGGCTCGGCGATGGCGCACGATTCGATGTCGCAGACCAGGCCGCAGTCGGTCCGCATGAAGCCCAGGTTCAGCTTCTGGGCGGGCTTGTTCCACTGGCTGCGGACGAGGATCCGGTTGCGGTAGTGGTACGGGTTCGGGCACGGGATCACCGGCTGGACCACCGACGGATCGAATCCGCCGACCCGCCGGAAGAGCTCACCGATCTGCCGATGCTTCCAGCGGAGCTGCGCGGCGTAGTCGAGGTGCTGGTACTGGCAGCCGCCGCATTCGCCGAAGTAGGTGCACTTCGGCTCCACCCGCTCGGGCGAGGGCTTGAGGATCTTCACCAGTTCGGCCCGGCCGAAGCTCTTCTTCACCTCCGTGACCTTGGCCTCGACCACGTCTCCCGGCGCCGTGAAGGGGATGAAGACGACGAAGTCGTCGACCCGGGCGACCCCTTCTCCGCCGAAGGCGAGGTCGGTGATCTCGAGGTGCAGCCGCTGTCCGGCCACCGGCATTCCGTTGGGCAACGTTTCCACCCCGTCGAATTGCCACGGATCGGGTGCCCGACAAAAGGACGGACTTGGCCCGGGAGGCGCTATTCGCCGTTCGGATACGAGCCGAGGATCTTCACGAAGCTGCAATGGTGGCCCAGCATCTCGATGGCCTTGGCGACCTTGGCGTCCTCGGCGTGGCCGTCGATGTCGGCGAAGAAGAAGTACTCCCAGGCCTTCCGCTTGGAGGGGCGCGACTCGATCTTGGTCATGTTGATGCGGAAGCGGCGGAACGGCGCCAGGGCCCGATGCAACGCCCCGGCCTCGTCGCGCAGGCTGAACATCAGGCTGGTGCGGTCGGCCCCCGAACTCGGGCCGCATTGCCGACCCAGCACTAGGAAACGCGTGGCGTTGGCGGAGTTGTCATGGATGTCGCGCTCGAGGACGGGAACCTGGTAGCGGTCCCCGGCCAGCTCGCCGGTGATCGCCGCCGCATGCTTCTCCTGGGCGGCCAGCTCCGCCGACCGGGCGTTGGAGCTGGTCTCGACCAGTTCGGCCTGGGGCAGGTGGCGCTGGATCCACCCCCGGCACTGCGCCAGCGTCTGCGGGTGGACGTAGAGCTTGCGGATGTCTTCACGGCGCCCCTTGGCGGCGAGGCAGTGGGAAATCTTCAGCACGATCTGCGAGACGATCTTCAGGTCGCTGTCCACGAACATGTCCAAGGTGTGGGTGACCACGCCCTCCGTGGAGTTCTCGACGGGCACCACACCGTAGTCGGCCTTCTGGCGCGACACCTCGTTGAAGACGTCGGAAATGGTCCGCTGCGGCGCGTAGGCCAGCGAGGCGCCGAAGCGACGCAGGGCGGCCTGGTGCGTGAAGGTCGCCTCGGGCCCGAGGTAGGCGATGGTCAGGCTGCGCTCCAGCGACAGCGCGCAGGACATGATCTCGCGGTAGATGGCGCGCAGGCCGTCATGGGTGATCGGGCCCTGGTTGTGCCGGAAGACCTTCTGGAAGACGGCCCGCTCGCGGTGCGGCGCGTAGATCTCCTGACCCTGCCGGGTCTTGATGGCCCCGATCTCCAGCACATGGCGGGTGCGCTCGTTGAGCAGGCGCACGATCTCGGAGTCCAACGCGTCGATGGCCTGGCGGTGTTCCTGGAGCGACATGGCCCGATGACGATGCCGCATCGGGCCGGCGGCGCGAAGGAGGTTTTTTGAGGGTCGGCGGCGGCGGGGATCGTCCAGTGGGGATTTTCCCGCCCGGGACGGCAACGGGCGGGCCGTGAAGGCCAAGGGAGGTGTGGTTGGCCGATTCCCGGGAGCCATCGGTCGCCCACGGCCCCGACGGGCCCGCAACCAACCCCACCATGAAGACCTCCCGATTCCTTCCCCGCCCACGGCCCAGTCTCGGCCTCGGGCTCCTCCTCGCCCTGGCAACCGCCTCCCTGACCGGTCTGGCACAGGACCGGTTCCGCTGGCCCGGCACCGGCGGCTGGTCGGCCACCTCACCCTACGTCCGTCAGTTCGACACCAACTCGCTGGTGACCTTGCGCGGGTGGGTCGTCCGGCTGGAGTCCTTCCGCCCGGGCGGCGGCGCGTCCCCGGGCCTTCAGGCCATCGTCCAGTCGGGGGCGGACAAGGTCGTCGTGCACCTCGGGCCCCGCTGGTTCCTGGAACGGCAGGAGCTGCAATTGCAACCGCGTGACCCCGTGGCCGTGGAGGGGTCGAAGATCCCCATGGGCGGCGCCTCGGTCGTGATCGCCCGGGCCATCAGCGTCGGCGAACGGTCGCTGGTGCTACGGGACGCGGTGGGATCCCCGGCCTGGTCGGCCGATCAGGTTCGGGCACCCGGCTCCCGGCCCACCATCCTGGCAACCGACAGCGGTTCCACCTGGACGCTGCGCCTGCCGGAAGGCAAGGCCGACCGGGGGCGGGCGGCCTTCAACCGGATGTGGTGCCAGGGCTGCCACGTGGTGAAGGGGTACGAGAAGGAGTTCGAGGCCCCGTATGCGCAACCCGCCGTGCCGGTGGTGCTCGGCGGCGAGCAACGCCGGCCCAGCCGGATCGATCCGGTGAACTCGATCATCAACCCGTCGCACCGCATCGAGCCCGGGTTCCAACGCGACCTCGTCGCCAAGGGCCGGCAGTCGCGGATGGGTGACTACAACGAGACGCTGACCCTCCAGGAACTCAGCGATCTGGTCGCCTTCCTGGAGTCGCTTCCCCGGTGACCCTGCCCCGCCCCCCCGCCGGTCCGGTCGGCCCCTGGATGGCCCCGTGCCGAACGCAGACGGCCCCTGGACTTGGGATCCAGGGGCCGCTGCAACGCCCGACGGAGGATGGGCCGCCGGGACCCGTTTCGGGACACCGGCGCGAAGGACAGGCTCAGTCGAAGGCGTGGCCGGCGCAGCACAGCACATTGCGCAGCTTGTGGCGCACGAGCTCCTTGACCGCCTTGCGGGCGGGCCCGAGGTACTTGCGGGGGTCGAACTCCTTGGGCTTGCTGACCAGCACCTCGCGGATCGCGGCCGTCATGGCCAGCCGCAGGTCGGTGTCGATGTTCACCTTGGTGCACCCCACGCGGCGGGCCACTTCGATGTCGGCCTCGGGCACGCCGGCGGTCTCCTCGCCGAGGTCGCCGCCGTACTTGTTGATCTTCTGGGCCAGTTCCTTGGGCACCGAGGAGGCTCCGTGGAGCACCAGGGGATAGTCGCCCATGCCGGCGTCGAGCAGGGCCTTCTTGATGGCCTTGAGGCGCTCAAGGTCGAGGTGCTGCTCGCCCTTGAACTTGTAGGCCCCATGGCTGTTGCCGATGGCGACGGCGAGCGAGTCGACGCCGGACTGCTTGACGAACTGGACGGCCTCTTCCGGGTGGGTGTAGGCCCCGCCCTTGGAGTAGCTGCCGCCCTCCTCACCGTCGTCGTGCTGGGCGCCCACGAGCATGCCGAGTTCACCCTCGACCACGCAGTTGTGCCGGTGGGCGTACTCGACGACCTTAGCGCAGATCTCGACATTCTTCTCGAACGGATCGTGCGAGGCGTCGATCATCACGCTGGTGAAGCCCTCGTCGATGCACTGCTTGCACAGCTCGAAGCTGTCGCCGTGGTCGAGGTGGACCGCGATGGGGATGGTGGACAGCTTGACCGCGGAGTCGATCAGGCCCTTCAGGTACACCGGATGGGCGTAGTCGCGGGCTCCCTTGGAGATCTGGAGCATCACCGGAGCCTTCTCTTCCTCGCAGGCCTCGATGATGGCCTGGAGCAGCTCCATGTTGTTCACATTGAAGGCGCCAAGGGCGTACTTGCCCTTCAGGGCCTTCGAGAACAGGTCGCGGGTGTGGGTCAGTGGCATAGGTCTATGGATGGGTTCCTGCCGGCCTTTGCAGGAAGGCAGGGCCGGTACACTAGGAAAGCCCGCACCGGCTGGGAACTGGTTTTTTGCCCCGGGCCTTTCGGCCTTCCGAGCCGTCCCGACCACCGATCGGCCTCACCACCAGGGTCCGTTGACGTCCACCTTCTGGTTCATGTCCGACGGGTCGTAGTCCCTCGGGAATCGGAAGAGAGCCACGTGGCCGTCACCATACGCCATGTTCCAGCCCCGCTGGCCGCGGTTGTTGTGCCAGAGACTCCGATCCCGGGTGGCTCCGCTGACCTGACCGTCGCCGGAATCGCGGCTGCCATGCCACGGCCAGTCGCCCTGGAGGATCTTGGTGGCCGGAGCGAGGGCGATCTCGGAGTTCTTGATGGGCTTGGAATCGCCCGCAACCGTGGGCGACGCCAGGTTGCCGGTGATGTGCTTCACCCCGAACCAGTCGACGGCCCACATCACGAGGTAGCTGTTGCCCCAGGCCATGTAGCACCCCTTCTTCGACTCGGCGGCCCAGTAGCTGTCGCCTTTGTCCGACGGGCAACGGAAGGCCTCGGGCGCGGGGACGTAGGCGTTGAGCGGGCGGTTGGTCTCCCAGGCCCGGGTGTCGTGCACGATGTTCACCTTGGCCCTGCCCTGGGCCGAGCGCAGCGGCACCCCGGGCGTGGAGGACCAGATCTCGCCACCCACCGTGCCCCAGTCGCCATGCGCCGGCATGAGGTCCTGGTTGTCGGCCGAGTACATGGCATAGCCGAGGTACTGCTGCTTCTGGTTGCTGACGCACCGGGTGGCGTTGGCCTTGACCTTGGCCTTGGCCAGCGCCGGCAGGAGCATGCCGGCCAGGATGGCGATGATGGCGATGACCACCAGCAGTTCGATGAGCGTGAAGGCGCTCTGGCGGGGAAGGGGCTTCATGGCACGTGGGGCGGAACGTCCTTTCCGGGATTCGGGGGTTCTATCCCATCCCCGGCGCCCGCACCAGCGACATTTTGACGACGGGGCCTGCCGCCCTGCCGGCACCACCGTCCGGCACTGGAACCCGAAACCCCAACCCGGGGCGTTCAGGCCAAGAGCTTGTGGACCACCTCGCCGAACACGTCGGTCAGGCGGAAATCGCGGCCCTGGAAGCGGTGGGTGAGCTTCTCGTGGTCGAAACCCAGCAGGTGGAGGATCGTGGCGTGCAGGTCATGGACGTGGACCTTGTCCACGGTGGCGTTGAAGCCGAAGTCGTCGGATTGGCCCAGGGTGATGCCCGGGCGGATGCCGCCGCCGGCCATCCACATGGAGAAGCAGTTGGGGTGGTGGTCGCGGCCGTCGTTGCCGCCCTGCACCATGGGCGTCCGCCCGAACTCGCCTCCCCAGATGACCAGGGTGTCGTCCAGCAGGCCGCGGGCCTTGAGGTCCTGGATCAGGGCCGCGTTGGCGCGGTCGGTGTCGGCGCAGTTGCGCTTGAGGTCGCCGGTGAGGTTGCCGTGCTGGTCCCAGGCCTCGTGGAAGATCTGCACGAACCGGGTGCCCCGCTCCACCAGGCGCCGTGCCAGCAGGCAGGCCGTGGCGTAGGTGGTCTTGCCCGGGGTCGCCCCATACAGGTCGAGGACGTGCTGCGGCTCCCGGCGGATGTCCATGAGCTCGGGCGCGCTGGCCTGCATCCGGTAGGCCATCTCGTAGGACTCGATGCGGGTCGCGATCTCCGGATCGCCCACCCGGCCCAACCGCTGGCGGTTGAGTTCCTGGACCGCATCGAGGGTCTGGCGCTGGGCCAGGCGGTCGACCCCGGAGGGATTGGACAGGTAGAGCACCGGGTCGCCCCCGCTGCGGAAGAGAACCCCGTTGTGCACGCTGGGCAGGAAGCCAGCCCCCCAGTTGGAGGCACCGCCGCTGGTACCCTTGCCGCCGGTCGAGAAGACCACGTAGGCGGGCAGGTCGCTGCCCTCGCTGCCCAGCCCGTAGGTGGTCCAGGCGCCGAGGCTTGGACGGCCGAACTGCTGGGAGCCCGTGTTCATGAAGATCTGGGCCGGCGCATGGTTGAAGGCGTCGGTGTGCATCGACTTCACGATGGCGATGTTGTCGGCCACCCGGGCCAGGTGGGGCATGAGTTCGGAGATCTCCTGGCCCGACTGCCCGTGGCGGGCGAACTGGAACTTGGGTCCGAGCAGCTTGGCGTCCGGGCCGATGAAGGCCGCCCGGTATCCCTTGAGCAACCCGGCCGGGGGCAGCTTGCCGCTCCACCGGGCCAGCTCGGGCTTGTGGTCGAAGAGCTCCAGGTGGCTCGGGGCCCCGGCCTGGAAGAGGTAGATGACCCGCTTGGCCCGGGCCGGGAAGGGGGACGACTTCGCCGCCATCGGCCGCGACGCCGGCGGACCGGACCGCGCGGAGGCCGCCCTCGCCGGGTCGGCCAGGAGCGAATGCAGGGCCGCCAATCCCAGGCCGACGCCACAGTCGCGGAAGAACCACCGGCGGGTGAGGTGCGAGCGCTGCTCGGCGATGGCCTGCTGGAGGAGGGGGATCCGGTTCATGCGGTCAATCCTTGGTGAGGGTCTCGTCGAGGTTCAGGAGGGCGCGGGCCACGGCGACATGCGCCGCCAGGGTCGACGGGGTGACGGCGGCGGGAAGGTCCGACCACTCGCCGGAGGGACTGCCCACCAGGTCCGGGGCGCTGAGCCACCCCTCGGCGATCCGGGCGCGCTGCTGCCCGAGCAGCCGGCGAAGGACCCGCAGCTCGGCCGCGGCGGGCGGACGGCTGAGCACGCGGCGGAACGCGTAGGTGAGGCGCTCGTCGTCGGTCTTCCCGCCCTCGAGGACCGCCTTGCGGGCCAGCGCGCGGGCCGCCTCCACGAACTGGGGCTCGTTGAGGGAGGTCAGCGCCTGGAGCGGCGTGTTGGAGCGCAGCCGCCGCACGCAGGAGAAGTCGCCGTTCGGGGCGTCGAAGGCCTGCAGCACGGGATAGGGGATGCTCCGGAAGCGGAAGGCGTAGATCGAGCGGCGGTAGCGTTCGCTCCCCGTCTCCTCGATCCACGTCTTGGGGCCATAGCTGGCCGGGGGCTGGAAGAGGAACTCCGGCGCAGGCGGGTACACCGCGCGGCCGCCCAGGGCCGGGTTCAGCAACCCGGACACCGACAAGGCGATGTCCCGGACGATCTCGGCCTCGACGCGGAACCGGGGGCCCCGGGCCAGCAGCCGGTTGCCGGGGTCGCGTTCCAGCAGGCCGGGACCGACGCGGCTGGACTGCCGGTAGGCGGAGGACGAGACGATGAGGCGGTGCAGGTGCTTGAGCGACCACGGGACCGCGCCGGGGGTCGAGGGCTGCATGAACTCCACGGCGAGCCAGTCGAGCAGTTCCCGATGGGACGCCGGCGGCGACTGGGTGCCGAGGTCCTCGACCGTCTCCACCAGGCCCGTCCCGAAATAGTGCTGCCACACCCGGTTGACCGCGACGCGCGCCGTGGTCGGCGACCCGGGATCCGTGAGCCAGCGGGCGAGGGTGAGCCGGGAGTCGTCCGCGCCCGGGGGCAGCCGGTGGAGGAAGGCCGGGGTGCCGTGGGTCACCTCCCGGTCGGGCTTGAGCCAGTCGCCGCGCCGGAAGAGCCGGGTGGGCATGCGCGCATCCCCGGGGCCGTCGCCGCGCCGGGCCGCGAAGACCAGGGCCGGCGACCCCTCGGGCCACCGGCGCCAGAGCGCCTCGATCCGGGCGTTGGCCTCGGCGAACTCCGGCCGGGTGGTGCGCCAGAACGAGAAGACGGCCGCCGTCTGCGCGGGCGTCCGCCGCTCGGCCGGGATCTTCGTCACGATCTCACGGACTGCCGCCGGCAGCGGGTCGGCAACCGCGTTGGTCGCGGAGGCGACCGAGATCCGGAACCGCCCAAGGTTGTGGGTCTGCAGGTCGTCGGAGTTCCAGCCGCCGTGCTCCTGATGCAACTCGAACTCGAGGATGGCGCCCTTGGGGAAGGCCACCGGCTTCTCGGCCACGAAGACCGCCTTGCGGGCCTGGTTCCGGCGGCCGGGACCCGCATCGATGCCCCAGGCTGTGTCCATCTTGCCGTCGATGGCATGGGCCACCGGGCCGTAGGTCCGCGTCTTGCCCGAGCGGTCGTCGAACTCCGCCTCGAGGGGCTTCTCCGGGTTGGAGAAATCGGCGGTGGCCCGGACGAACTTCACCTCGACGCGGTTGGTCGGTTCGGCGCGGTCGATGGCCGTGACCCGGAACTCGCTCAGGGCGGCCATGCCGCGGACGGAGCGCCCGGGACCCTGGCACGGGAGGTTGGGGTCGGTGAGTTGCTCGAGGCGGAAGGCGGCGATGGACGGCAGGTCGTTGGTGCCCCGGAAATGCGCGGCCCACTGGGTCGGCGCATAGCTGGCCGCGCGGATGGAGCCATCCTCGTACTGGTAGAACCGCTCGCCGTTGTCGCCGGTGTGCTCGCAGCGCACGACCGCCCACGCCGGCTGGTCGTCGCGGACACCGGCCTCCCAAGCGGCCATCCGCTCAGCCCAGTCGGGCGTGGTGGGGCGCAGTCGCTCCTCCTCCTCGCGGATCTGCCGGGCCACCTGGTCGCGTTGCCGCTGCCCGGAGGGGCTGTAGGCGACCATCGACGACTCGTGATCATTGTTCAGGAAGGCGAAGAGCCGGTAATACTCCTCCTGCGACACCGGATCGAACTTGTGGTCGTGGCACTGGGCGCACTGGATGGTGATGCCCAACACCGCCTTGCCGATGCAGTCCATCCGGTCGATCAGGCCATCGATGCGGAACTGCTCGGGATCGGCGCCCCCCTCCTCGTTGAGCATCGCGTTGCGCAGGAATCCGGTGGCCACGCGCTGTGCCTCGGTCGCCCCGGGCAGGAGGTCGCCGGCAACCTGCTCGACGACGAACCGGTCGTAGGGCAGGTCGCGGTTCAACGCGTCGACCACCCAGTCGCGGTAGGCCCAGACGAAGCGGGGCTTGTCCTTCTCGAAGCCGTCGGAGTCGGCGTAGCGGGCGGCGTCGAGCCAATGACGCCCCCAGCGCTCCCCGTGATGGGGAGAGGCCAGAAGGGCCGACACGGCGCGGTCCCAGGCGCCGGGCGGGCGGTCGGCCAGGAACCGGTCGACCTCAGCCGGGGACGGCGGCAGCCCGGTGAGGTCGAGGTGGAGCCGGCGCAGCAGGGTGGTCCGGTCGGCCTCGGGCGATGGCCTGAGCCCTTCGGCCTCGAGGCGGGCGAGGATGAACCGGTCGATCGGGGTGCGGACCCAGTCGGCCTGCCGTACGGCGGGAAGCGACGGGCGGACCGGCGGCTTCCACGTCCAGTGATCCCGGCGGTCGGGCGTCTGCGGCGCGGCCGCCGAGGCGAACCCGACCGCCAGGAGCGACATCAGACACGCGGCGGCGAACCGACGTGACCAGGCGGGAACCCGTCGGGGGGAAACAGCGGGAGCCTTCACGACCTAGTCACGATGCCCCTCTTCACCGCTCCGGTCCAATCGGATTTGGACCTCGCTGCCAGGCCACGCCCCTCAGGGCACACAGTGCGGACAGGCGCCCGCCGTCGAGGGGCTCAGGCAGGGCATCCCGAGGCCCAGGCCCCGGAACACCAGCAGGGTGCCCACCCCGGCGACCATCCCGGGGGACGGCCGCCTGCAACCTCCCCCGGGCAGCGGCGGGCAGGAGCCGGCCGATGCGGTCGAAGGCCAGCAGCACCGGACCGCGCCCGACGGGACGAGGGTTGCCCGCTCCAGACCCGGCCGGTGTCCTTCCCTGCAACACGCTTGCCGCCATCCGCGGGCCGACGCACCGTATCCGCACATCCGACCATGAAAACCCGCCTTTGCTCCCTCCTGTGCGCCGCCGTGGCGAGCGCGCTCCTCGTCTCCCCGACCCTCGCCGAGGAGAAGAAGCCCAAGAAACCCGCCAAGGACGGCTGGACCCAACTCTTCGACGGGAAGGACACCTCCCAGTGGCGGGGCTACAAGGCGACCGCGTTCCCGGCCAAGGGCTGGCGCGTCGAGAACGGGACCCTGCGCCACGTGGCCGGCGAGGGCGGCGGCGATCTGGTCTCGGTCGGGAAGTACGGCGACTTCGAGCTGCGCTTCGACTGGAAGGTGGCCCCCGGGGCGAACAGCGGGGTCATGTACCGGGTCACCGAGGACCACAACGCCTCCTACGAGACCGGCCCGGAATACCAGGTGCTGGACGACTCGAAGCACGGCGATGGCAAGAACCCCAAGACCAGCGCGGCCGCCCTCTACGCCCTGATCGCCTGCAATTCCGAGAAGGCCCTCAACCCGGTGGGCGAGTGGAACAAGGCCCGCATCGTGGTGAAGGCCAACCGGGTCGAGCACTGGCTCAACAAGAAGAAGGTCGTGGAGTACCAGTGGGGCGGCGCGGAGACCCTGAAGCTCATCGGCGAGTCGAAGTTCAAGGGCATGCCCGGCTTCGCTCGGAACGCCTCGGGCCACCTCTGCCTGCAGGACCACGGCGACGACGTGTGGTTCCGCAACATCAAGATCCGCACCTTCTGAGGGTGCCGGAGGCCCCGGCGCCGCCTTCCCGGCCCGGTTTCCCGGGCCCGCCCCCACCCACCCTTCCCGGCGTGAACCTCATCCACTGGGATCACAATGCGACCACGCCGCCGGATCCCCGCGTCGTCGAGGCGATGGAGCCCTTCCTGCGGGAGGTCTGGGGCAACCCCTCCAGCATCCATGCGATCGGGCGCCGGGCACGGGCGGCGCTCGACGGGTTCCGCTACCGCATGGCCGGGCTTTGGCGATGCCGTCCGAGCGAGGTGGTCTTCACCGGCGGAGGCACCGAGGCCAACAACCTGGCGATCCTGGGCACCGCCCGACTGGGCGGCCACCGGGGCCGACGCCACCTCGTCGCCTCGCCGGTCGAGCACCACGCCGTGCTCCACGCGCTGAGATACCTCGAGGCCCACGAGGGCTTCACCCTCACGCTGCTGCCGGTGGACCGGTTCGGCCGGGTCGACCCGGGCTCGGTCGCCACGGCGCTGCGCCCGGACACGGCCCTGGTCTCGGTGATGACGGCGAACAACGAGACCGGCACCGTCCAACCCGTCGCCGCGATCGGCCGGATCTGCCGGGAGCGGGGCGTTCCGTTCCACACCGACGCGGTCCAGGCCTTCGGCAAGCTGCCGTTCCGGGACATCGACCAGTTCGAGGCCGATCTCGTCTCGGTCTGCGCCCACAAGTTCCACGGACCCAAGGGCGCGGGGGCGCTGTTCATCCGCTCCCCCCTGCTCCCGCATCCCACCCAGCATGGCGGCGCCCAGGAGAACGAGCGGCGCGGGGGCACCGAGAATCTGGCCGCGGTCGCCGGGCTGGTGAGCGCCTTCGAATGGATGGTGCCCGAGCCGGTGTTCCCGGCCGGGCGCCTGCGGGACTGGACCGAACGGTTGGCCCGGTCGCTGGCCTCGCTGCCCGGGGTGGAACGCCACGGATGTCCCGACGGACGACTGCCCAACACCCTGGCCTTCTCGGTCGAGGGCACCGACAGCATCCCGTTGCTGGCCAACCTCGACCTCGAAGGGATCTGCGCCTCGAGCGGGTCGGCCTGCACGGCCGGCTCGGTCGAGCCCAGCCACGTGCTCCGGGCCATGGGCGTGCCGGAGGCGCGGGCCCGGGCCTTGGTCCGCTTCTCGCTTGGTCGCGACTCGACGGTGGAGGAGGTGGACCGGGTGGAGGCGCTGATGCCGGGAATCCTGGCCCGTTGCCAAGGCCGGTGACGGCCTTCCGGCGGCATCGGGACCGCCCGGCCGCCCCGACCTGAGGCCGGACCGAGGCGGGCCGGCCTCAGGGCCGCACGTGGCTCAGGCTCATGCCCAGGGCCAGCAGGCCGATCAGGCCGAAGTAGGCGATGCCCACCGTCCACCGTTGCCGGGGTTCGATCTCGAAGAACCGGCGGGACTCGTCGTCCCGGGCCCGGAAGAGGGAGAACAACCGGGGCAGGCCCATCACCAGCACCATCAGCAGGATCGGGCTGATCCAGCCGCGGGTCACCGCCTCATGCACGAGGTAGGCGATCATCACCGCATACCCGGCGACCCAAAGCCAGGGCGAGAGCGCGGTGACGATGCGGCCGCCATCGAGGAAGCCGACCGGGGCCAAGTTGAAGAGGTTGAGCAGGAACCCGGAGTAGGCCAGCGCCGACCAGAACGGATCGCCCGTCGCGACGTGGACCAGGTAGCAAACACCAGCGCCGAGGGTCCCGAAGATCGGGCCGCCGATGCCCACGACGGCCTCGATCCAGGCATTGCGCGGGGCGTCCTTCAGCGCGATGAACGCCCCCATGAACGGGATGAAGACCGGGGCGCCCACCCGGAGACCCTGGCTGCGCGCGGCGACCAGGTGGCCGAGTTCATGGACGAAGATCAGCACGACGAAGCCGAGGGCGAACTTCCACCCCCACAGGAGGGCATAGGCCCCGACGCTGAGGATCATCGTGCCGCCGGTCTTGAGGAAGGTCGGCAGGAACTTCAGGAACGGCAGCAGGGCCACCAGCTTCGAGCCGAACTTGACGACGGCCGCCACCAGCACCGCCAGCGGGCCCCAGAACCCGCCCCGCCGGGGGGACTGCGGCTGGGGTGGCGAGACCTGCCGGGCGGAGGACAACACCGGGGGAGCCCCGGTGCCGGGCAGGATCGGGGGCTTCGCTTCAGGCGGGATGGGGGGACGGTCCTCCATGCGCCGTAACCCGACTCGACCGGGGCCGAAACCGCAATCCAATTGCCGTGCGTGGGGCTGCGAAAAAACCCGGGGGGAGGCGGCCTTGCCCCTCTGCCCGACCCGCGTTGCCATGGCCGCTGCGGGTCACCTGGAACGCTCCGGCCGGAAGTGATCCCACGCCAAAACCTTGGGGCCTCTGGGGCCTCTGGGGCCCGTTGGCTCAGCGCGGCGGGGGAATTGGCGGCGAACCGGGCGAGGCGAGCATGGAATCGTCGGCCGGGAACGGCGGACGCCTCTGGGGAATGAGCGAGCGCTCGACCAGGCGACGCCAGGCGGCGCGGTCGTTGGGGCTCATGGCCTTCCAACGCTCGGCCTTGCGCAGGAACTGCTCGCGCTCGGCCGGGTCCATCGCCTCGAAGCGCCGGAAGGCGCTCACGCAGCGGGACCTCTCCTCGGACGACAGGGCCGAGAAGTCGGCCAAGGCGCGCTCCATCTGCCGGCGCTCGGTCTCGGAGAGCGTGCGCAAGGCCGCCTGCCGCTCGGCCGGGGTGAGGTCGAAGAACCGGGAGAACGCGGCGGCCTTGCGGCCGCGCTCGGCAGGAGACAAGGCCAGCCAGCGCTCCAACTGCTCGCGGGCGGCCCGCTGGGCGGCCGGCGGCAGCGATGCCATGTAGGCCTCCACCCGCTGGCGGTCGGGATGCACCTCGCCCTGGCGCACGAACCACGACAGGCGACGCTCGCTCTCGAGCAGATCGCGTCGCTCGGCCTCGGGCAACTGGTCCCAGGCCGCCAGGCGCTCCTCGAGCATCGGGAGGTCCTCGGCGGACACCGACGCCCATTGCGCCCGGCGCTCCTGGGGCGGCAGCGGAAGCAGGGTCGAAAGGGCGTCCTGGAACTGGGCCAACCGCAGGCGGATCTCACGCTCGTCGGGACGCAGCGCCCCGAACTCGCGCAGCTTGGACTCGATCAGGGCCCGGGCCGCCGGGGACTTGCGGGCCAGCAGGGCCTCGCGCTGCTCCGGTCCGGCCGCCAGCAGGTCCCGGAAGCGGTCGGTGGGCGTCTTGACCGCCGGGACCGGCGGCAGCGTGGCCTGTGCCGGCATCGGGGGGGCCGGCCGGGACGATGGCAGGGGCGGCAGCGCGGGGACCGGAGGCGTCTGGGCGCGCACCGGAGAACCGAACGCCCCCAAGGTCCCAATCAGTGCGGTCCCAATACGTGTGGTCCGGAGGAGAGTGGTCCGGAGGAGCGGTTTTCGCGGCGTCGCTCTTCGGACCTGGGACACTGCCCCCGATCGATGGAGCCGAGAGGGTCTCATGGCGCCTCGTCGCGGAGCACCTGGAGGAGGGCGACATCGTCAGGGGCCGAGCGGGTCTCGAGCAGCCGGATGGCCTCGAAATCCCGGAGGACCGCCACGCCAGGCATTGCCGCCGCCCCGGACCATTCGGCCGCCGTCCGGGCCATGGCCCCATGCCGCTGGACCTGCAGACGATCCCATCCCCAGGAAAGCGAGACCGCCAGGACCGCCAGGACCGCCAGGACCGAGGTCGCGGGCCGGGCCATCCAGCGCAGGAGGTCGGAGGGACCGAAGCCATCCTGCGGGGGCAGGCCGCCCCGGAACCGTCCCCGGAAGACCCCCTCGATTTGGGCAACCCATCGGGAGCGGGCGGACTCCCGGGCCGGGTTGGAACGGATCTCCCGGAGGACTCCGTCCGTGAACCCCGGCGACGCGGAGGGCCGGGGCAGGGCATCGAGCAGTGCATTGAGCGCCAGTTCCTCGTCGAGGCATCTCGCCTCGGAGGGCCTGCCGGAAAGTTCCAGGCGCCAACGGGCGGCCTCGTCGGCCGGCATTCGCCGCCGGGCCACCTCGTCCAGCCAATCCTCCCGCAACGGCCGCCCCCGGGGCTGGCCGGGCGCAGGACCGGGATCGGAGGGTGGAGGGGGCGGCTGCATCAGGCGTCTGTGGCCGAGGAGAAAACCGGTCGCGCCGCAAAGTTGCGCCCGATGACCCCGCCGAAGAATCCCCGGACCGGACAAGCCGCCCCGGCTAGGGGGGTGCCGCCTGGAAAATCTCGGAGAATCCCGGACTGACAATCGGCCCGGGTCCCCCTAAACCTGTGCAGACCGCCTGCCGATGGCCCCCAGATGGAACCGATGCCCGAACACCCTCCCGACCGGCCCAGATCCGACTGGCTGACCGGTGGGCTGGCCGTGCTCGACCCAGGGGGGCGGATCGTGTCGGTCAATGAACCCCTCGCCCGCTGGCTCGGCGAGACCCCGGGCACGCTGGCGGGCCGACCGTGGCAATCGATCCTGACCCACCGGTGTGCCGACTGGGAGGACCCGGTGGGATAGTGGCTGGCCTCGGAGGAGGAATTCCGCACTGCGGACCTGCCCGGGCACCCGGACCATCCCGACGCCGGGGTCCGCCTGTCGGGAGGCCGCGCTCCCGGGGGGCTCTTCGCCCACATCGAGTCCATCGCGCCGCCGCTGCCCCGCCTGGAGGAGGACTCCTGGCCGCAGGCGGGTCCTGGCGACGAGGCCAACCAGCAGCTCCGGCTCCGGCTGCTCAAGGCCGAGGCGGAGGTGGACAACCTCATGAGGCGCTGGCCCGGGGTCATCTTCAACCAGCGCAGCGACATGTCGTTCCACTACGCCAGCCCGCGGCTGGAGGAACTGACCGGCGTCCCGCTGTCGGAATTCCTCCAACGGTCCGACGTCTTCTGGAACGCCATCCACGAGGGGGACCTCGCCGGGGTCCAGAGCCACATCCGGCGGGCGCTCCGCAGCGAGGGCGGCCTGAGCGCCCACTTCCGCATCCGCCACGCCCGCACCGGCCGCGTGGCCTACATCCTGGAGCACCGGCAGGCCCTGCGGACCGACGGCGGCCTGTTGCTGGGCTTCGAGGGCAACTGGATGGACGTCTCCCGGCAGACCATCGCCGAGCGACGGCTCAGCTCGACGGCCAGGCGCGACACGATTGCCACCCTGACCATGGGCATGGCCCATGATTTCGGCAACATCCTCGCCGGCATCCATGCGCTGGCCGAGACCCTCGAGCCCGCCGAGATTGCGGACGACCCGCTGCACGAGAGCCTGGGCCTGATCAAGCGCAACGCCCTGCAGGCCAGCGCGCTGGTCCGCAGGGTCCTGAGCCTGCACCAGGGCCGCCTCGGCGAATGCGGCTACCACGACCTCAACCAGCAGGTGAGCGACCTGCTGGAACTGGTCCGCAAGACCCTGCCCAGGCGCATCCGCTTCGAGTCGGGGCTGACCCCGAAGGCGCTGCCGGTCTACGTGGATTCGGTGGAGCTGCGCCAGGTGTTCCTGAACCTGATCATGAACGCCTCGGACGCCATGCCCCACAACGGGCACCTGTGGTGCACCACCCACCGCATCACCGAACCGGAAAGCCCGGCGCACCTGCAGGGCACCTTCCCGAGGCTGCCGGCCATCTGTGTCGCCGTGCGCGACAACGGGGTCGGCATCCCGGAGCGCCACCTCGGCACGATCTTCGACCCGTTCTTCACCACCAAGCCGGTGAACCGGGGATCCGGGCTGGGCCTCTACAACGCCCGCCTCTTCGTCGAGAAGCACCATGGGGCGATCTCCGTGGAGTCGGTCGAGGGCCAGGGCACCACCTTCCGCATCTGGCTGCCGGAGGCCGACTTCTCCGAGCAGGAGCGGGTCCATGAGGACGAGGAGCGCCGGCGCCGCACCCTGCTCGTGGTCGGGCCCGCCGGGAGGTCGCTCGACACGACGGTGGACACGCTCCGGCGGGCCGGGCTCTTCGTCGTCACCGAGAACCGCGAGGACCAGGCTCTTGGCGCCCTCGAGTCGATGGACTACAAGTTCGACGGCGTGCTCGTGCAGGTCGCAGCGGACGCCCCGGAACGCATCGGCCGACTTCTCCGAGAGGTCCGGCAGCGCCGGCCACCGGTGCGGTCGATCCTGCAGATCATCGGCCGCAACGAGGACGAGATCCCGGTGGACTGGCTGAAGGACGCGCACCTCACCCTGCCCTCCGACCTGCAGGAAACCGAGATCCAGAGCAGGCTCAAGGATCTGTTCGACCACCCTCCCGGCCGATGAAACCCCCTGCCAAACCCAGCCTGGAACCGTCGCTGAAGCAGATCCTCGTCCTCGACGACGAGGACATCGTGCGGATCGCCCTGCGCGAGACCCTGCGCCGCGAGCGCTACGGCGTCACCGCCTGCGCCTCGCCCGAGGAGGCCTTGAAGGCGCTCCAGGAGGAGGCCTTCGCGGTGATCATCTCCGACTACCAGATGCCGGGGATGACCGGTCTGGACTTCCTCTCCCGGGCCAAGCAGATCCAGCCCGACGCGACCCGCATCCTCATCACGGCCGTGCTGAGCCTCGACACGGTCATCGACGCCATCAACAAGGGCGAGATCTACCGCTTCATCGTGAAGCCCTGGATCCGCGAGGAACTCCTGGCCACCGTCCGCAACGCGGTGCAACGCCATGAGCTGATCGTGCGCAACACCTTGCTGCAGGCCACGACGCTGGCGATGAACGAGCAGCTCGTGTCGCTCAACCAGGCCTTGGAATCGAGGGCCAACGCCGAGGCGGAGCACCGCCGGCGGCTGGTCGAACTCAACTCGGCCCTCGAACTCAACCTGCACCACTCGGTCCAGCTCTGCCTCAAGGTGCTGCAGTCCTTCCACCCGACCCTCGGCACGCAGGCCCGCCGCGTGTTCGGCCTGTGCCGGGCGATGGCCGACACCCTCAAGCTGCCGGAGTCCGAGCGCCAGACGCTGGAACTGGCGGCCTGGCTGCACGACATCGGCCTGGTGGGCACGCCGCGGGGCCTCATCCGCAAGTGGCTGAACAAGACCGAGAAGCTCACCCCCGGCGAGCAGGCGTAGATCGAGCAGCACCCGGTCCTCGGCGAGGAACTCGTGGACTTCGTGGTGCACCTCCAGCCGGTGGGCAGGGTGATCCGGGGACACCACGAGCAGTTCGACGGACGTGGCTACCCGGACCGGCTGGCCGGCAAGGAGATCCCGTGGTTGTCCCGCATCCTCGCCGTCGCGGTGGCCTACGCCGAGCTGCCCAGGCCCCACGCCGAGGCGGTCGAGGCCGTGACCCTGGGCAGCGGCTGGCGATTCGATCCCGAGGCGGTGCGCACCCTGCTGCGGGCCCTGCCCCAGGCCTCGCTGCCCCGTCAGGAGCGGGAGATCCCGCCGGGCGAGCTTGAGGCGGGCATGACCCTCGCGGCGGGCGTCAAGACCACCGGGGGCATGCTGCTGGCCCCGGCCGGCCAGATCCTCACCGCGGCCCAGGTCGAGGCCATCCGAAACCACCACCAGCTCGAGACCCTCGCTCCGGTCCTGCTGGTCTACGTGAACTGAGCCCCGGGGCTCCGGCGCAAGCCGAGGCCCCAGGCCCAGACCTACGCCCACGCCCACCTCCGTCCCAGGACGGCCCCCGACCCCGACCCCGACCCCATCCCCATCCCATCCCGGGATCACTTCTTCTTCTCGACCTTGAACAGGCGGTGCAGGTTCTGCAGGCCCTTGACGGCGATCTCGTCGCGCGTGGGCTCCATGCGACGCCAGATGGCCGCGGCGCGGGCGATGACCTTGACGTCGGTGGTGAAGCTTTCGATGACCACGTCGCCGGAGTACCGGATCGACTTGAGGGCCGCGACGATGGGCTTCCAGTCGAGCGAGTCGTTGCCGGGGGTGCCACGGTCGGTGCCGCAGGCATGGAAATGCGCCAGGAGCAGTCCGGCCTTCTTGATGGCGGCGGCTTGGTTCTTCTCCTCGATGTTCATGTGGAACGTGTCGAGGTGCAGCTTCACGGCCTTGGACCCGACGGCCTTGACCAGCTTGAGGCCCTGGTCGCAGGTGTTGAGGAAGTCGGTCTCGAAGCGGTTGAGCGGCTCGATGCACAGCGTCACGCCCTTCGACTCGGCGTACTTGGCCAGGGGCTTGAGGTTCTTCACGACGAGGGCGAAGTGCTCCTTCTTCTCGGCGTCGGTGTGGGCGCCGATGCGGCCCACCACCGAGTAGATCGGGCCGATGATGGAGGGACAGCCCAGGATCACCGCCTGGTCGATGAGCGTGCGCACGTAGGTCAAGGCCGTGGCCTGCTCCTCGGGCGTGCCCCGGAAATCACGCCCCGGACCCATGCAGGCGCAGAGGCTGCCGATGGCCAGGCCATGCTTGTCGGCGGCGGCGCGGACCTTGGCCGGGTCGATGTGCTCGGGCGCCTCGATGGGCAGCTCGAGGGTGTCGAAGCCCCACTTCTTGAACTTGGGGAATAGCCGGACCGAGTCGGTCGTGAAGGGGGAGGTGAACAGGAAGGTGTTGATTCCGAAGCGCATGACAGGACTTTTCGACATCCTTTGACCGGATCCACCACCAAGACAAGGGATGTTTGCGGTCTGCCGGGCGGGCGGGGGTGCGGGTTGCGGGGCGCACGGTCGACGGGTCCCGGGGGCGCCGAGCCTTGGGGTGTGGCGGCATCCTCCGTCGCCGACGGGGACCCGGGGCGCTAGCCGGCTAGGGCAGTCGGATGCCGTAGAAACACTGCCACTGGCTCTGGCTCGATCCCAAGGTGACGCCCCGCGACTGGATCCACTGCACATGGCCGTCCTCGAAGAGGAAGTTGCCACCGGTCGGCACGCCCCGGGCGCCGGCATGGTTGGCCGTGCGGGTCGGGCGGCCGTTCTCGGGCATGATCCACTTGATGTCCGGATGGAGGATGTTGGTCGAGTGGGCACCATGTCCCTGAAGCCGGTCGATGACGATCGGCGCCGCCGAGAACTCGCCGCCGAGCTTCTTCCGGTAGTGCCACGCGCCGAGGCCGTCGGAATTGTAGTCCCAGGCCCCGTCGACGCGTCCGGGCAGGAAGAAGTAACCGATGAAGACTGGCCGGCTGACATTGACCGAGTAGCTCCAGGCGTCGGCCTGACGGTTCCACTGGTCGGTCGGGCAGAAGAGCACATGGTTGGCCGCCTTGCGGTCGTTGCGCGACCGGGGGGCCTGGTTCTTCATCAGGTACTTGTCGGTGAAGTTCTTCGCGTTCAGACCCAGCCAGCTCAGGCCGGTGCCGTCGGTGTTGTCCGGGAAGCGGTCCTCGTTGTCGCTGGCGTAGAGGTTCACCGCGATGCCCCATTGGCGCTGGTTGCTGGCGCAGAGGGTCTTGAGGGCCGCGGACCTGGCCTTCGCGAGGGCGGGCAGGAGCATGCCGGCAAGGATCGCGATGATGGCGATGACCACCAGCAGCTCGATCAGCGTGAAGGCCGACGGATCAGATGCCTTCTGGTATTTCGGGCTCATGTCGGGAGATATTGGCCCATATTGATCCCATTCGGCACCCGAGGTCAACCGATCCCCGACCCGTTGCGACCGTGCGACGGCGCGGTGTGGCGGGACGGCGCACGTCGGCCGGCTCGCCAGACCGGCGGACCCGCCCAGAGGCTCACTCGCCGGCGACGCTCACCCGGTAGAACCGGGTCGGGCCGTCGGGGAGCGGGATCATCGCCCGGGAGTCCCCGGACCTGGCCCTGGGATCGTTCTCCTCGACCTCCAGCCGACTCCAGCGGGCCGACGGACCGACCTCCGACGCCCATTCCACCTCGAAGCGCCGTCCCGCCCAACGGTTGAAGCCGAGGGCGAAACCACCCCCAACCCCTTCGCGCAGGATCTCCGGGCGCCAACTCCGGACCGGGCTCAGAGGCCCCTCCGCCAGGAGGTATTCCGTAAAGTTGTCGAGGCCGTCCCCGTCGGGATCCAGCAGCGGGGACCGCAGGTGGTCCCATGGCGCCGGAAGCCACCGGGCCGCCCAGTCGTCGTACCCCCGGCGCTGAGGCAGTTCATCGGCGATCCACCGGCGAAGCAGTTCCACGGCTGCGGTGTCGATCTCGGAGGTCGCCAGCGGAGGCATGTGGAACTCGCCAAGCCGGGCGACCCGCTGGAACAGCACGGAATTCTCCGGATGCCCCGGATCCACCAACACCCTCGCGCCAGCCACCGACGATGCCGAGGGTGCGACCCCGATGAGGCCCATGCGGTCCAGGGCCGTTCCGATGCGGGCTTCCCAAGGGGTGCGCGTGAGGCCGCCGGGCCGGTGGCAGGAGGCGCAGTTGGAGTCGAGGTAGGCCCTCACCCGCTTCTCAAGACTCTGGGACCCGTCGGTCGGCGACACCAGGGCCGGCATCTGGTGGGTCCGCACCAACGGCTCCTCGAAGCAACCGGCGGCGGCCCACGCGTCGAGCTGCGAGACGAGGGTCACGCCGTCGCGGATCGGGCGGTTGAGCTGGGCCGTGTGGAATCCGGCTGGACCGCCACCCGACCGGGTGTGACAGGAGAGGCATTCGGTCCGCCCCGGGAAACGCCAGAGCTGCGTGGTCAATTCGGTCGGCGTCCAGCAGTAGAAGGTGGCGTCGGCCCCCTCGGGCGGGACCAGATCGGCATCACTCCCGTCATCGTTCCAGCGGTAGGTCGCCCCGGACACGCCGTCGGCCGTCTGGACGAGCACCCGCGTCTCCAGGGGATAGAGCATCGTGTCGGGCCGGAAGTAGGGCCGGTCGAAGTGCTTCACCCACACCGTTCCCTCGGGGAAGGTCCACGGTTCGTCCCGGCGGAAGACCATCACCGAATCGTCGCCGGGAAGGGCGAACCATCGGCGTTTGATCGCATGGTCGGACCAGAAGGGGGCGTTGATTTGGTAGGGGACGAGGCCGGGCCTCGGGGTGAGGGCCCGAAGGTCGGAAAAAAGGCCGGCCTCGGACAGGCGCGCGGGCCACGGTTGACCGGTCGTGACGGGACGGTGGACAAGACGATGGATGCGGCCAGACCCCGAGGTCAGCAGCAGGGACCCGTCCCGGGGATCGGAGCCGAAGGCGATCACGCCCGGCAGGCTGGCGATCCACTCGACCTCCGGCTCACCCGGTTCCCCCGGACGCAGCACCCCGATGTCCCCCGACCAGTCGGCGAAGAGGTAGGTCCCGTCGAGCCCGGGATACCGGGTCCCTCGCTGGAAGTGGCTCGCCGTGATCGCCTTCCGACCGGAGAAGTGGGTGTACTCGAATTCAGGGAGCGCCATGCCGTCCACCTCCGGCTCGGTCGTCGCCATGGTCCCCTCCCACCACGGCCAGCCGTAGTTCGCACCCCTGCGGATCCGGTTGATCTCCTCGCGGGAACCAAAACCGACGTCATTGCACCAGAGTTCGCCAGTGAGCGGGTCGAAGCTGAACTGCCACGGATTGCGTAGGCCAAGGGCGAAGAATTCGGTGCGCAGCGCCGACGGGTTCGACCCGTCCCACACCATGCGATCCCCCACGGTGTGGCGGGAAATCCCGACGAAGGGGTTGTCGGCCGGGATGGCATACGCCTCGGGGTTGACCCCGAAGCCCGGATTGGGCGGCCGGTTGCCGGGCCGGCGGTCGACGTCGAGCCGGAGGATCCCGCCGAAGAACCCGGCGTCGAGCCGCTGGGTCACCCGGTCGTCCGACAGGCTCCCGTCGCCGACCGAGACATAGAGGTAGCCCTCCGGCCCGAAGGCCAGGCACCCGCCGTTGTGGTTGGGACCGGGATCCGGCTGGTAGAAGAGCACCACCTCCGAGTCCGGGTCGGGAAGCCCGTCGCCGCCCGGGGGCACCGTGAAACGCGACAAACGGTTGAACGAGGCGGTCGGCCCGCCGGATCCCTCGCGGGAGCAGTAATAGACGAAGACCCAGCCGTTGGTCTGGAACCCGGGATGGAACGCCATGCCCAGGAGGCCCGACTCCTGGCCGAAGAAGACCTTCCGGGACAGGTCGAGAAAGACCCGGTGGGTCGGCCCGACCCCGGCACCCGCCGGACGCGCGGCAGCGAGGGTCACCTCATGGGCCACCCCACCCATGCCGATGAGGACGATCCGGCCGGTCTGCCCGGGGGCGGTGGCGAAGCCGACAATTGCCGGCATGTAGTCGAGGCCCGGGAAGTCCTCCTCGAGGGCCCAGGGGCCGGCAGCGGGCCGGAGGGGGATGTTTCCACCGTCCCAGAACGACCTCTCCAGCGCACGGCAGGGCAGGATCGCGACCAGGCCAAGGCTGATCCAAGGGATCAGCCAGCCGCCCGCGAACCGCAGCAGGCCCCGCCACCGGGCCCCTCGGATGGACTTGCACCGTCTTGCCATGCCACCGGTTGGGACGCCCGGGGGAGGCGGCAAGTTTCACAGAAGTTACAGTTGTCAACCTCTAGGGCTCCCGGACGGGATCCCGCCGCAGCCTCAGCCGCCCAGGTAGGCGCCGCGGACCTGGGGGCTGTCGCGCAGGACCTCGGAGCGGTCGGACAACAGCACCCGCCCGGTCTCGAGCACGTAGCCATGGGTGCTGACCTCCAGCGCCAGGTGGGCGTTCTGCTCCACCAGCAGGAGGGGCAGCGATCGCTCCCGGTTCAGCTCGACCAACCGGGCGAAGATCTCCTTCACCAGCAGGGGCGCGATTCCCAGCGACGGCTCGTCGAGCATCAGGAAGCGCGGGCGGCTCATGAGGGCACGCCCGATGGCCAGCATCTGCTGCTCGCCGCCCGAGAGCGTGCCCGCGGCCTGGTCGATGCGTTCCTTCAGCCGGGGGAACATGGCGAACACATGCTCCAGCTCCGAGGCGATCCAGCGCGCATCGCGTTGCAGGTAGGCCCCCATGCGGAGGTTCTCCATCACGGTCAGGTTGGCGAACACCAGCCGGCCCTCGGGCGAATGGGCCAGGCCCAGGCGCACGATCTCGTGCGGTGGCAGGCCGGTGATGTCCCGCCCGTCAAAGACGATGCGCCCCGAGGCCGGGCGGACCATGCCGGAGATCGCCCGCAGGGTGGTGGTCTTGCCCGCGCCGTTGCCCCCGATGAGGGTGACGATGCCCCCGGCCGGCACGCTCAACGAGATGCCATGGAGGGCCGTGATGGCCCCGTAGCGGACGCTGAGGTTCTGGACTTCGAGCACGGCGGTGGCGGGAGTGGGGGTTCGTGGGAAGGGGTTCGACGCGTTCCGTTGACGGGGTCAGTCCCCGAGGTAGGCGGCGATCACCCGGGGGTCGGCCCGGACCTCCGCGGGCGATCCCTCGGCGATCTTCCGGCCGTACTCGAGCACATGGATCCGCTCGCAGATGCCCATGACCACCTTCATGTCGTGCTCGACCAGCAGCACCGCCAGGCCGAAGCGGTCGCGGACGAAGCGGATGAGGCGCATCAGCTCGTCCTTCTCGGAGGGGTTCATGCCGGCGGCCGGCTCGTCGAGCAGCAGCAGCCTGGGTTGGGTGGCCAGCGCCCGGACGATCTCCAGCCGGCGCTGGTCGCCATAGGAGAGGCTCCGGGCCGGGGCGTCCCGGAGGCGCTCGAGGTTGAAGATGCCCAGCAGCTCGAGGGCGCGCGCGGCCAGCTCGGTCTCTTCGGCGACGAAGGACCGCCCGCGCAGGAGCGAGTGCCAGACGCCGTGCCGGAGGTGCCGGTGGAAGGCCACCCGGACGTTCTCGGCCACCGAGAGGCTCGGGAAGAGCCGGATGTTCTGGAAGGTCCGGGCGATGCCCAGACCGGTGAGGTGGAAAGGCCTCCGGCCGGCGGTGCCCGCGCTGGCGAAGTCGATCCGGCCCTCGGTGGGCTGGTAGACACCCGTGATGAGGTTGAAGAGCGTGGTCTTACCCGCGCCATTGGGCCCGATGAGCCCGGCCAGTTCGCCCTCGCGGACATCGGCCGTCACGGACGAGACGGCCGTCAGCCCGCCGAAGCGGATGGTGACGTCCGTGAGCTGCAGCAGGGGGGCGGAGGCGCTCATGACGACGGCATCCGGGACGGGCGGCGGTGGAAGAGCCCCTCGGGACGCAGGAGCATCAGCAGGATGAGCAGCAGCGAATAGAGGATCATGCGCGCGTCCTTGATCCAGTCGAGCGACCAGGCCGGGCCGCCGAAGGGGTTGGGGATCGAGCGGCTGCCGAGTTCACGGAGCCCCTCGGGCAGCAGCGTCAGCAGGATGGCCGCGAAGACCACGCCCGCATGTCGTCCCATGCCGCCGAGGATGACCATGACCACGATCTCGATGCTCTTGTCGAAGGAGAAGCCGCCCGGGTTCAGGTATCCCTTGAGGTGCGCGTACAGGCCGCCGGCCACCCCGGCGAAGAACGATCCGATGCCGAAGGCCGTGATCTTGTAGCGCGTGGTGTCGAGCCCCATGGCCTCGGCGGCGACCTCGTCGTCGGCCACGGCGAGGAACCCGCGTCCCCGGGTGGACTCGAGCAGGGCCCACACGGTGTAGACCGTCAGCGAGGCCGTGCCAAAGGTCCACAGCAGGTTGGTGTGGGCGGGAACGCCGGTGAGGCCCCGTGCGCCGCCGACCGCGTCCACGTTCTGCAGGACCACCCGGATGATCTCGCCGAAGCCAAGGGTCACGATGGCCAGGTAGTCGCCCTTGAGCCGGAGCGACGGCGCGCCGACGGCGAGACCGGCCAGCGCGGCGACCGCCCCGCCGGCGACGAGGCTGGCGGGGAAGAACACCCATTGCAGCGCGACCGGTCCCAGGCCGGTCCGCGGTGCCACGACCGTCGAGAGCATGGCCGAGGTGTAGGCGCCCACGGCCATGAACCCGGCATGCCCCAGCGAGAACTGCCCGGTGAACCCGTTGATCAGGTTGAGGCTGGAGGCCAGGACGATGCCGACCCCGACCCCCATCACCACGTCGAGGAAGTAGGGATCGATCGACCCGGAAAGCGCCGAGGCCCCGCCCGAGAGCAGCAGAGCGGCAAGCAACCAGCGTTGGGCCTTGGGGAACGCCATGGTCAGACCTTCTCCACCTTCGGTTTACCCAGCAGGCCCGCCGGACGGAACAGGAGAATGGCGATGAGGATGCCGAAGGCGATGGCGTCGCGGAAGGTCGACAGCCGGGTGCCCGAGACGAAGGTCTCGACCAGCCCGATGACCAGCCCTCCCAAGGCGGCGCCCGGCAGGTTGCCGATCCCGCCCAGCACCGCGGCGACGAAGGCCTTGAGGCCGGGCAGCGTTCCCATCAGCGGGTCGATGCTGGGGTAGTTCATGGCATAGAGCACGCCGCCCGCGCCGGCCAGCGCCGAGCCCAGCCCGAAGGTGAAGGAGATGACGCGGTCGTTGTCGATCCCCACCAGCGAGGCGGCCGTGGCGTTGAAGGACAGTGCGCGCATGGCCGTGCCGATGCGGGTGCGGTGGACGATCCAGTACAGGACGGCCAAGAGGACCAGCGCGACGGCCAGCACCCCCAGCTGGTGGGTCGACACGGTCAGGCCGCCCACATGGAGCTGGCTGGAGGGGAACAGCTCCGGAAAGGCCCGCGGGTTGGGCCCGAACCCGAGCCTCGGGCTCTGGGCGACATTCTGGATGAGCAGGGACACGCCGATGGCGGTGATCAGCACGGTGAGGGTCGAGCGCCGGCGCAGCGGCCGGTAGGCCAGGCGCTCGATGACCACGCCCAGGGCCGCGCAGACCGACATCGCCGCCAGAAGCGCCCCAAGTCCGCCGAGGAGGGACCGGGTGGGCAGGCCGAGCTTCTCGACCGACACCCAGGCGACGAAGGCCCCGAGCATGAAGACGTCGCTGTGGGCGAAATTGATGAAGCGCAACACCCCGTAGACCATGGTGTACCCCAGCGCAATGAGGGCGTAGATGGCCCCGAGGAGCACTCCGTTGAGCAGTTGTTGCAGGAACTCGGTCATCGGGTTCCGCGCCACGGGACGCGCGGACAGGAGACCAAGAAAACCGCAGACGCCCCCGATGTCGAGCGTCGGCCTCGGCCGCCCGGGGAAAGCCGACAGCGCAGGGGGCTCACTTCCGCAGCGAGGCCTGGCTGGTCACGATCACCCGCCGGGCGAGCATCTGAAGGGCATCCTCGCCGCCCATCCGGTCGGGATGGACGTATCCCAGCCGCCCGAAGCGCAGGACCTTCTCGAGGGCCGCCTTCAGGTCGCCGGCCCTCAGGTCGGCATCGATCAGGCGGGCCATCATCCCCTCCGGACAGGTGGGATCCTGGGAGAAGTCGAAGGGTCCGAAGCGGGCCTCGTCCGGGTCGAGGGCCTCCTCGAAGAGCTTCCGGGCGCGGGCGTCGTTGCCGCGGTCCCAGCTCACCTCGGCCAGGCGCATGCGATGGACCCGCTGCCGCTGCGGGTCGAGGTTGGACAACGCGCCGAGGAACACCTCCAGACGGATCGTGTCCGGGACGTGGAAGGCCGAGCGCTGGGCGCGGTGGCGCAGCAGGAGCAGGTCGGCCAATTGGCGCAGCAGGTCGAGGTTGCGCAACTGCGCCTCGTCGGAGAAGGCGGGATGGGCGACCAGCGAGGCCACCTCGCCATCCGGGGCGGGGCTCTGGACCGCATAGGTGGACAGGAGCCGGATCACGGTCGGGTCGCGCGGCGCCAACTCCTGCCAGCGGCGGAGGATGGAGCGGAACACCGGGAGCTGCGGCACGCCGAACCGGGCGAACTGGCGGGACAGGGCCAGGCAGTCGGCGGCATCCAGCGGATGCGCGGCGAGGTGCTCGCCCAGCAGCGTGCGTGGGCGGGGCCGCTTGATCTCGTTCAGGCGGTAGGGCAGCCCGGCCATGCCCCGGATGAAGAAGGCCCGCTGGGCCCGGTACTCCAGCACCGGGTGGAAATCGCTGTGGACCGGTGTGCCGTCGGGGGCGAGGAAGAATGCGTCGTCGAAGGCCACCATCTGCAGGGACAGCACGTTCACGGGCCGCGTGATCTCGATGCGCCGCAGGTCCGCCGCGACGGGCGGCTCGGCCAGGCGCCGGGCCATGGCCGCGAGGTCGGCCTGGAAGGGCCGGGCCGCCCCGATGAGCAGCAGGTCGCTGGACGAGGTCTGCCAGAGGCTCAGGTGCGGGAACACCGAGCCGAAGGTGGCAACCACGGTGGCGAAGGTTTCGTCGTCGGTCTCGTAGGTCTGGACCCACTGGGCGCACAATCCGCCCTCCCGGAGCCGGGATAGGCAGTCCTGATAGTATTCCCGGCTGAAGACGGCCGCCACGCCGGCCATCCACGGGTTGGACGGCTCGGTGATGATCACGTCGAAGGTCTCTGACGTGGTCTGGAGGAAGGTCTTCGCGTCCTCGATGTGCGTGCGACACCTCGGGTTGCGGAGGCCGTCGTGGTTGAAGGGGGCGAAGTGGTCCCGGGCCACCTCCACCACCTCGGGCGAGATCTCCACGAGGTCGACCGACCTCACCGAGGCATGCTGGAGGACCGAACCCACGGTCACGCCGCTGCCGGCGCCGACCACCAGCACCGTCTCGGCCGAGGGCTTGAGCAGCATCGGCAGTTGGCCGGCGAGGATCTGGGTGCTCATGTCCTCGCCCGAGCTGGCGTCGGCCTTGCCGTTGACCTTGAGGCTGATGTTGCGCTGGCCGGCCAGGTTGGTCACCGCCAGGACCGCCACCGTCGAGCCGGCCCCGTCGCGGTGATACGCCAGGTCGTAGATCTCCCCGCGCCGGCGGAACTCCTCGATGCTGGCCGGCGGCTGCACGTCGCGCCAGAGGCCCAGCACGAAGGCCCGGGACCACCGGTCACCCAGCATGAAGGACACCAGCGCGACCAACAGGGCCGTGGCGACGAGCCCCTGGAGCGCGGCCCGGCCGACTCCTCCGCGCCTCGAGGCGAGGGTGACCCAGCCGATCAACCCATTGATGCCGATGCCCAGGGCCAGCGTGGCGGCCAGGCCGAGCGCCGGCAGGAAGACCAGCCCGGTGAGCACCGCCCCGAGCACGGTGCCCAGGGTGTTCACGGCGAACACCCGGCCCACCGAGCCTCCGGTGCGCCGGAAGTCGGCCGTCGCCACGCGGCTGGCCAGCGGCAGGGTCATGCCCAGGCAGACCGCCGGAACGAACAGCACCCCGAAACACACGAGGGTCTGGCTCAGCTCGTACACCGGGTAGGCCGCCGGCCGCCGGGCGATCACATCGGCCAGGTGGGCGAAGGCGTAGGGGATGAGGTCGTAGAAGAAGATGGAGACCAGCAGCGTGCCGGCCAGGGCCCACTCGGAGACGGCGAAGGCCACCAGCGTGTCGACCCGCCGGCGCAGGGCCGAGACCAGGGCGCTGCCGACGGCGATGCCGCTGATGAAGGTCGCCAGCATCAGGGAATAGGCGTGGGTGCTGGAACCGAGGGCCAGCGCGAGGAGCCGGGTCCAGGCCACCTCGTAGAGCATGGCCACGAAGCCCGACAAGCCGGCGGCCACCAGCGCCACACGGCACTCGAGCAGCGTGAACGACTCGTCGGTCTCGGTGCGGGCGACCGTCGGCGGCGCCTCGTCGAGCCCCTCGCCGCTGCGGGCGCTCAGCACATAGGCCACCAGGGCGATGGCGAGGCTGAATGTCGCGCCAAGCTGCACCACCGCCTCGAGGCCGAGGGCGGGGATCCACCACCAGTCGGCCAGGAGGATGCCGGCCACCGCGCCGGCGCTGTTGATCGAGTAGAGGGCCGCGACGCGCCCCCGCAGCTCCGACAGCGACCGGGTCACGTACTTGGTCAGGACCGGCAGGGTCGCGCCCATGAGGACGGTGGGCAGCAGGATGGTCAGCACGGCGAAGCCGAACTGCAGGGCCAGCCGGGTCGATCCCTCGGGATGCATCGAGCGGACCGTCGCCAGGAACGCCTGGCGCACGCCCTCGAAGTAGAACGGGAAGGCCACGGCGAAGAGGCCGATGCCGGCCTCGAGGCAGGCGTAGAAGAACAGCGGCCGGCGCAGCGAGTCGGCCCGGGTCCCCAGCAGGGCGTTGCCCGCGGCCAGACCGCCCATGAAGGCCACGAGCACGGCCACCACGGCGTAGCTGGTGCTCCCGAGGAAGAGCGCCAGGTACCGCGTCCAGACGACCTGGTAGAGCAGCCCGGCCAGGCCGGAGACGAAAAAGGAGGCCAGGATGGTCCAGAAGACCCCGGGGGAGTTCGACTTCATGGTGTTGGCAGGACCTTGGACCGGAGCGGTCGAAAAACCCAGCCCGGAAGAACCTTTGCAGCCGGGGCAATTGCCTAGCCGGGCCCCGCCGGAGACAGAGCATCCGGGCCGAGCCGGTCCCAGATCACGCGGAAGGCGCTGGCGAAATCCTGCGGCCTCCGGTGGATCCACTCGCCGACGGCCTCGGGCGTGAACCAGCCGCCGCCCCGGATTTCCGAGGGCTGCAGCACGAAGGGCCCTTCGTGCGCGGCCCGGTACACCGCACAGAACTCCCAGCCGGTGGCCTCGGTGGCCGGCAAGTCGAAGATCCGGTGCGGCGGCTCGGCCAGCTCGACCCCGAGCTCCTCGGCGATCTCGCGAACGGCCGTCTCGTCCATGCCGTCGCCGGCGGTGACATGACCGGCCGAGGACGAGTCCCAGACCCCGGGGAAATCATCCTTCCAGAGGGCCCGCTGCTGGAGGAACAGCTCCCCCCGCCGGTTGAAGACGAGGATGTGCACGGCCCGGTGCCGCAGCTTGAGCCGGTGCACCTCGCTGCGCGGGGCCCTGCCGATGACCCGGTCCTGCTCATCGACCACGTCGAACCATTCCTCGGACATGATGCCGCCGAGGCTGGCCCGACCGGCCCGGCCCACGCAACCCCCGTCCGCCCGTCCGGGGTTCCCTCCGGGGGAGAGCCCCACCGGGGACCGGGCGGCCCCAAGGCGGGGCTCCACCATCGCTTGACGGGAAGGTCGGGCCTTTCGAGATTCGCAGCCGGATGTCGAAGGCCAAGAAAACCAAGTTGGGCAGGCGGGAAACCCGGGATCTGGACATCGAGATCGGCTTCCTCGAGGGGCTGGTGTCGAAGGACCCCGGCTATTTCGAGGCGCTGCAACTCCTGGCCGACGACTACACCCGCCGTGGCCGCATCACCGACGGCCTGCGGGTCGACCATCATCTGAAGACGCTCCGCCCGGGCGACCCGGAGGTGCTCTTCAACCTCGCCTGCAGCCTGAGCCTTGCCGGCGAACCCGGGCCGGCGATCGACGAACTCCTGCGGGCGCTCGAGGCCGGCTACCGGGACATCGACTGGATGCTCAAGGATCCCGACCTCGCCGCCGCGCGGAAGGACCCGGCGTTCGGCAAGGTGCGCGACCGGGTGCGCACCCTCAGGGCCGGGGCCTGACCGGGGCGCCCGGCACCGACGGCGCGGCGCCGTGCAACGCTTGGGCTCGCCGCACCAGCTGCAGGAACTCCATCCGGTATCCCTCGCGGTCGGGTCCCTGCCCCTCCTCCGCCAGGGCCAGCACCTTGTCCCAGGTGAGATTCCCCTTGTAGGGCGAATCGCGGAGCAGCAGCCCGTAGCCGACCACCGCGGCGGCGAACTTGTAGTCGGCCGTCGCCGCATCGACCGGACGGGAGGCGTCCGGCACGTCGACCCTGAGGGACCTGGCCGCCGGGTCGCCCGAAACCTTGGGATCCCCGGGTCGCGGCGCCCCGGCCGGGTCGCCCGCCGGCGGCCGGAACCCCACCTGTAGGCTCAGGAGTTCGCCGGCACCCGCATGGGCTTCCGGCCCCTTGGAACCCGGATCGGCACCCCCCGGACCGGACCCCGCCGTGGACGCCGCCGATGCCTCGGGTCCGACGGGGCGCTCCGGCCGGGCGGGAACGATCTCGTAGAGGGCGGTGACCGAATCCCCGGGATCGAGCCGGACGCCTGCCCGGTCGGCGGGCGCGCCACGCTGCGGCCCGGGCCCGGTGGCCTCCTGACCGATCAGGCGCCAACGGTCGACCCGGTCGGGGTTGAAACGGACATCCACCGTCACGTCGTCGGCCACCGGGGACGCGGCGGGGTGGAGTTCGCGGCGCAACGCCGCCCTCGCCTCGGCCGGACCCGCCGCCGCCGCGTAGGACCCGCCGGCCGGCGTGGGCATCCACGGCCGGCCGGCCGGCGGCGCGGACGTGCCGGGCCCCAGGCCCAGGACGGTGAGGAACACACCCCATTCGGTCTGTTCCCGGATGAGGTCGGCCAGCGCCCCCCGCGTTCCGGCCTCCGCGGAGAACTCCCCGTCGAGGATCCACACCACGCGGCTGGTCCCGCCGGTCACGTGCCGTTGGGAGGCCAGGGCATAGGCCCGTCGAAGGCCGTCGAGCCCCTGCGGGGCCCCCTCGGGGCGGAGATCGGAGACACCCCGGACCAGCCGGTCGCGCTCCCGGCCCGAGGTCGGCGGCAGGATCACCCGCCCCCGGGGTCCGTCGACCAGAAGCGCCAGCGAGTCGCGGGCATCGAGCGCGTCGACGACGGCCTGCAGGCTCCGCTGGGCCCAGGCCAGGCGCGCCTCGAAACCCGGACGCAGTCCGACCAGCACGACCAGGTTGGCCGGCGGACGGACGGCCGGGTCCGACGGCCTGGCCTGGAGGCCGATCTTGACGAGCCGGTGGTCCGGATTCCACGGCGAGTCGGCGACCTCGACCCGGGCCGAGAGGGCCTCGGCCCCGGACGCCACCGGGTGATCGTAGGCGAAGTGGTTGAGCAGTTCCTCGAGCCGGACGGAGTCCGGGGCCGGCAGGCGCCCGGCCTCCAGCGCCTGACGAACCTCGGGATAGCTGTCGTCACCGGGCTTCAGGGGGAAGGTAGACCGGGGCTGGGTGGCCGCCGACTGGAAGGGGAACTCCCGCGTGGTCCTGGCCACCTCGCGACGGGACGGGACCGGAGAGGACTCCCGGATCGGAGCCGTGTCGCCCGCCACCGCGGTCCGGGCGGTGGCGGAGGCGGGTCCGATGGGAACCCCGGTCCCAACCCCGCCCCCAACCCCGACCGGGACCCCGGCCGCGCTGCCCGTCCGCGCCGGGACCGCGGAGGCGGAGGACCCCGCGGCGGACGGATCGGCAGGCCTGCGGCCCGGGAACGACTGCGCCATGGGCCGATCGGCGGTCTGGGAGGCGGGAGGGCCGGCCTCCCGGCCGGAGCCGGCGGCCGTCGCCGTCTTCCTGGGCGCGGACGGGGCCGCAGCCGGCTCCTGCCCGGGACGTTCCCAACGGAGCTGGGGCTCGCCCCGCACCACCTCGCCCGAAGGACCGTCCTGCGGCGGCCGTGGGGAGGCGGCCGAGGCCGCACTCGGCGGGACTTCGGGCCGAACGCCCGAACCCGCCGCCCGGTCGACACCAGGTGCCGAACCCCGGATCGGGATGCCGGCCAGGGTGTCTCCCGCCCCCCCGTCCAGGTCCGGCGAAACGGAGGCCACGACGGTGACCGGGGACTCCGTCCGAGACTCCGGAGGGAGGGCATCCCCGGCCGACAGGGCGGCGGACGGATCGGACGGAGCAACCTTCGCGGCGGCGCGAGCGCGCGCAGCCGGGGCGGTCCCGGAAGGATCCGACGGCCCGGAGGCGGGCCGCGACGACCACGGGCTCCACAGCGCCAGGGCGATGCTGAGCGCGGTGGCCGCCGCCAGGCTGAAGCCCATGGCCGGTCGGGTCACGGCCGACCAGAACCGGTGCCAGCCGTCTCTCCCGGCAGCCGGGATGTCTTCGGTGGACCGACGGGGAAGCCCGCGACCCGGGTTCCGGGCGTAGGCGAGGACCGATTCCCGCCGTTCGATGCTCAGGCGATGGATCGGCTCGTGGGCGAGGTCCGTCTCGACGTCGTCGGCCACGCGGCGGATCTCGCCGATTTCCGAACGCAAGGCCGCCGACTTGGCGATGACCTGCTCGGCCTCGGCCCGACGCTCGGCCCAACCGAGCACGGACGGGTCGAAGGGACCGTCCTTGAGGGCGAAGGCGGTGAATTCCGGCGAGTCGGGGGTCCAGTCCGACGGAGAGGGATTGGAGGAGGGCTTCATGGTCGGGGGTCACGCCAGGCCGACGAGGGACCGGACCGGGCATCCAGGCGCTCGAAATGCCTGCGGAGAGTCTTGATGGCCGTGTGGAGCAGGAAACCCACGTTGGTCTCGGTGAGGCGGGTCAACTGGGAGATCTCGCGATAGCTCAATTGGTTCTGGAACTTGAGCCGAACCACCTCGCGCTGGTTCGGCGGCAGCGTGGCGAGCATCGTCCGGAGGTGACCCGCGTCGTCCCGCGTCTCGACCGACTCGGAGGGTGAGGGAGATTCGCCCGCCACATCGGCCGCCTCGCCCTCGGACGCTCGGGACCACCGGCCCTCCTTGCGATGGCGGTCGAGGGCCTCGTTGCGGACGACGGTGAAGAGCCACGGGACCAGGCGCCCGCGGAGCGAGGCCGGTTCCTGCTTGCACAGCTTGAAGAAGGCGTTCTGAACCACATCCTCCGCGCTCGGTAGGTCGCCCACCAACGACAGGGCATATCGCAACAGCTCCCCCTCGTGGCGTTCCATCGTCGCGCGAACCCATTCCACCCGCTCATCGGCTTGGCTGGAGGTGCTTGGCGGATTCATGACGGAGTGCTCCCCCGCATTTCACCCTGACAACGCCCGGGCGGGAAGCTCCTTAGGGACGGTTTTTCGGGCGAGGGATCGGCACGGCTCGCCCCTGCCCGCCCCCCGCCCCCCGGGCGGGCCGGCTCAGGCCTCGCGCCACCGCTGGGCCACGGGCTGACGGCGGCCCACCCCGAAGGCCCGGGAGGTGACCTTGAGACCCGGGGCGGCCTGCCGGCGCTTGTATTCGGAAAGATCGATCAGCCGGACCACCCGGCGCACGTCGGCCTCGGCGAAGCCGGCGGCGATGATCGAGGCGGGCGACCGGTCCTCGACCACATAGGCCTCGAGGATGGCGTCGAGCACCTCGTAGGGCGGCAGGCTGTCCTGGTCGGTCTGGTTGGGGCGGAGTTCCGCGCTGGGGGCCTTGGTGATCGAGGCGACGGGGATGACCTCACGATGCCGATTCACCCATCGGGCCACGCGATACACCCAGGTCTTGGGCAGGTCGCTGATGACGGCCAGGCCACCGCACATGTCCCCGTAGAGGGTGCAGTAACCGACGGCCAGCTCGCTCTTGTTGCCGGTGGTCAGCAGCAGCGAGCCGAACTTGTTCGACATGGCCATGAGGGTCACGCCCCGGAGCCGTGCCTGCAGGTTCTCCTCGGTGGTGTCCTCCGGGCGGCCCTCGAAGAGAGGGGCCATCTGGCGCTTGAGCGCCTCGAAGGCCCCCTGGATGGGAACGATGTCGAAGCGGATCCCGAGGTTGGCCGCCAGCGCCCGGGCGTCGTCGATGCTGCCCCGGCTGGAGAACTCGGTCGGCAGGGCCAGCCCGCGCACGTTCCCGGGGCCCAGGGCCTCCACGGCGAGCGCGGCCACGAGGGCCGAGTCGATGCCGCCCGACAGTCCCAGGACCACCGACGAGAACCCGCACTTGCGCACGTAGTCGCGGGTTCCTAGGACCAGCGCATCGTGGAGCAGGACCTCGTCGGCGACCTCGGCCGGCAGCCGGTCGGCCGTGGCACCCACCTCGACGACCAGCAGGTCCGGAGCGAACCGGGCCGCCTCGCCCAGGCAAACGCCGGAGGCGTCGAAGGCCAGGCTGCCGCCATCGAAGACCAGCTCGTCGTTGCCACCGACCAGGTTGCAGTAGACCAGCGCCGCGCGGTGCCGGCGGGCCACGTGGGTCAGCAGCCCGCGCCGGCGTCGCTCCTTGCCCAGGTGCCAGGGCGAGGCGCTCAAGTTGACCAGCAGATCGGCTCCCTCGGCGACCAGCGCGGCGGCCGGGTCGGGACGGTAGCGTCCCGGGACCCCGTGTTCATCGTCGTTCCAGAGATCCTCGCAGATGGTCAACCCCAGGCGGCGCCCCCGCCAGGGGATCACGGCATTGGCGGCGGCCGGCTCGAAGTACCGGTCCTCGTCGAAGACGTCGTAGGTGGGCAGGAGGGTCTTGGAGCGGACCGCCACCACCCGACCCCGGTGCAGGAGCGCGGCGGCATTGCTGATCGGACGCCCCGGCCGGTCGGGGTTCTCGCCGGCGAACCCGACGACGAGGCCGGTCTCCCCGACCACCGACGACGCCAGTCGCGCCACAGCCTCGCGATTGGCGCGCAGGAACGAGTCCCGCAGCAGCAGGTCCCGAGGCGGATAGCCGGTGATCGAGAGCTCCGGGGTGACGACCAGGTCCGCACCGGCCTCGACGGCCCGGGCGTAGGCCTCGCGCACGAGGCGTTCGTTGCCGTCGATGTCACCGACGGTCGTGTTCAACTGGGCCAGGGCGATCTTCATGGACAGCGGGGTGGAACGGGAGGGCGGACGATTCGGGGGCGGAAACCATCGGGGTCGGCGTGCGCCGGGCGACCCGGACTCGGGCATCGGAGCATCGGGACCCTGGGGAGGCGGATCACTGGAGCTGGGCCATCGGTCCCAGCGTCCGGGCGAGGTCGCCCCGGTCGGTGGCAATCAGCGTGCCGGGGCCGAAGCCGTTGCGGGTCAAGTAGTCCGGGGCGGCCTCCAGCACGAACTGGATGCGCGACGACCGGGAGGGCACCCCCTTGGCGTCGTTGGCCTTGAGGCGGACGATCTCCTGGATGACCCCGTCGGGGTCGATGTAGGCCACGTCGATGTCGAAGGGCACGTTCTTCATATAGAAGGACCGCTCGCGGGCCGACCCGAACACGAAGAGCATGGTCTCCTCCGGCCCGATCGACGGGCGATGCATCAGCCCCGTGGCGATCTGCGGCACCGTGACGCAGACCTCGGAGACGATCTCGCGGGCGCCGATCCAGAGCTTCACCCGGGGCAGGTTGACCTGGGCGGTGGCCAGGTGGAACACCGGCTCGGAGTCGGCCGGGACCGCCGATGCGGCCGGGACGTTGGACGCCCCCCGGGCCGGAGGGGCTTCCGGCGCCGGGGCCGGCGGTTGGGCGGGTCCACCGCAACCGGACCACGCGATGCAGCACCACAGGAGCAGCCAAGGCTTCACAGGGCTGGAGCTTGACGCCGGGCGGGCGCGCCGGCAATCGGCAGAATGGACCGGCCGGAACCAGGGCGATCGTGCCCCCCCCGTGGGGGGCTCAGCCGCGGGGCGGCCGGAGGGCCGAGGCCGGGGCCGTCTCCAGGTGGGCGGCGAAGTCGGCCGGGAAGGGCCGGGACCGGAGCGACCCGCCGGGCTCCCGGCCCACGCAGACCACCGTCACATGCCCGACGGCCACCTCCTCCGCCGGGCCCGGCTCGATGCGCCAGAACCGGATCTGGTAGGTCACGGTCTTCTCGCGCTTCTCCTTCACCAGCAGGTGCATCTCCACCAGGTCCTCGAAGCGCAGCGGCCTCAGGTAGTCGCAGTCGGCGTGCACGCGCGGCAGGCCCAGCGGCTCGGCCGCCCCGCGCAGCAGCACCGACTGGCCGAAGGACCGGTAGAAGGCCCCCTCGACGGTCTCCATGTAGCGGAAGAAGTTGGAGAAGTGGACGATGCCGGCGAGGTCGGTCTCGTTGAACTCGACCCGTCGGGTCGCTCGGAATTCGAAGGCGGGCATGGCAGGAATCTCGGTCGCGGTTCAGGGGCCGGTCGGTCCTGAGGCCGGTCCCGGCGCGGGTCCGGAAGCCAGCAGGGATCGGGTGGCGTCGAGGACCTCCCGCGCCATGGCGACGTCGCTGAAGCGCCCGGCGACGGCCTGACGGCCGTTCGCGCCCATCCGGCCCAGTCCGTCGGGGTCGAACAGCACCTCGGCGAGGGTCGCCGCCAGCGAGGCCGGGGTGTTCTGCGGGCACAGGCGGCCTCCACCGGTCGCCTCGACGACCTCCCGGAAGCCGCACACGTCGGGCTGGACCACGGGCGTTCCGGCGGCGAGCGCCTCGAGGACGAAGAGCCCGAAGGCCTCGCTGAAGCGCGAGGGCACCGACAGCACGTCGAGCGAGGCGAGGAAGGCCACCTTGTCCTCACGGGACAGGTTGGGGTGGAAGGAGACGCTGTCGGCCAGGCCCGCCTCGGCCAACCGGCGGCGCTGGGCCGCGACGAAGGCGCGGTCGCCCGGCCCGCATCCACCGCCCACCTTGAGGCGCAGGCGGGAGAACCGCTCCTGCCGGCGAAGGATCACGAAGGCCTCCACCAACGTGTCGAGCCCCTTGTCCGGGCACATTCGGGCGAAGAACCCCAGCACGGGATCGGCCCCGCGGAGCCCGCCGGAAGGCCGCCCCGGAAGGTCGCGGTAGCCCTCCAGCGAGATGCCGCTGCAGGCCACCCGCACCCGGTCGGGCGACAGGTCCAGCCGGCGGGCCATGCGGTCGGCGAAGTAGCGGGTCGGTGCGATCCATCCGTCGAGCTCCCGGCCGCGCTCGGCCAGGAGCCTCCACGATTCGGCGCGGGAGGGCTCCGGAAGCGAGTCGAGGAAGGACTCCTCGCTCTGGAGGAAGCTGATCACCCGGGTGCCCAGCCCCGAGCGCAGCCGCCGGGCGAACCCCAGCAGGAGGGCGTTCGACAGGTACACGGCGTCGGGCCGGGGCAGGCGGGACATCCAGTCCACCAGGTCGTCCAGCTCGCGCGTCTGGCAGCCCTCCTCGCCGCGCAGCATCGACACGGTGAGTTCTCCGACGTCCTCGGGCCGGGTCTTGGCGGTCTTGCCGGCGGCCCACCGGAGCAGCCACGGCGCATCGACGGCGCGGCGAAGCCAGCCCGGGGCGTTCCGGTACCAGGCCATCTTTTGGGACAGGAAGACGTTGATCCCGCCGAAGAAGGTCGGGGTGGTTCCCACCGTGGGCGCCTCGTCGAGGGTCATGGGCAGGTAGAGCGGCACCATGACGGTGTCATGGCCCTGCCGGCGCAGTTCCGCGACGAGGGCGTTGTCGCGGAAGCAGTTGCCGCAGTACATGCCCCCGGCTCCCGGGGTGATCTGGATCAGGTTCACGCTGGCGTTCGGGAGGGACTCCTACCCCCGGCCCGCGCGTCTGTCGAGGCGGGGACGTGACCGGCCGAACCCGGGCCAAGCCCGGCCGGCATGCCGCGCCTGCTGACAACCGGCCCCCGATCTGCCACGGTGCGCGCCCGGATGAAGATCAAGAAAGCCCTCATCACCGCCGCCGGGCGAAACCAGCGGACCCTGCCGCTGCAGACCCTCGTCGGGCAGGACGGCGAGTCGCGCAGCGCCCTAGGCGTGGTGATCGAGGAGGCCCTGTCGGCCGGGATCGAGGAGATCGCCGTCGTCGTGCATCCGGGCGACCAGGCCGCCTACTCCGGAGCCGCGGGCGCCCAAGGCCGTCGGCTGCGGTTCATCGAACAGACCGAGCCCCGGGGCTACGGCCACGCGGTGGCCTGCGGCCGGGCCTTCACCGGGGACGAGCCGTTCCTGCTGCTGGTCGGCGACCACGTGTATGTGAGCGCCACGACGACCAGCTGCGCCCGGCAGCTCGTGGAGGTGGCCACGGCCGAGCGCTCGGCCGTCTCGGCGGTGCAGGCCACCCACGAGGGCAAGCTGCCGTACTTCGGGGCCATCGGAGGCCGGCGGGTGGCCGGCCGGGACGCCCTGCACGAGATCGCGGAGGTTCTCGAGAAGCCTACCCCCACGCTCGCCGAACAGCGCCTGGTGATCCCCGGGCTCCGGGCCGCGCACTACCTCTGCTTCTTCGGCATGCACGTGTTGACCCCCTCGCTCATGGACCTGCTGGAGCGCGAGGTGTCCGATGCCGCGGGCGCGGTGCCTTTGTCGCCGGCGCTGAGCCGTCTGGCCCGGAAGGAACGCTACCTCGCCTTCGAGACGGCCGGACGGCGCTACGACCTGGGGGCCCGCCACGGGTTCCTGACCGCGCAGCTGGCCCTCAACCTCGCGGGTCGGGACCGCGAGGAGGTGCTGGCCATGCTGGTGGAGCTGCTGGCCCAGCGCTGCCGCTGAGCTGCGCCGGGAGGTTTCCCGACCCCAAAACGGCGACCCCAAAACGGCGACCTCAACGGCGGCCCCAAGGGCCGTCGTCGCGCCGGGGTTTTGGGGCGGAGTTCCGCTGGTGGGGAGGGTCAGGCCTTGGCCTCGGAGGGCGACGGCGCGGCCACCTCCTCGACCTGCGCGTTGAGCTCGATGAAGTCGATCACCTTGCCGATGACGATGTCCTGGGCCAGCTCCTGGAAGGCGTTCCGCTCCTGGAGGCTCTTGGCCATCTTCTCGGGTGCCACCTTGTTCTGCTCGGCCAGGGCGAGGATCCGCTGGGTCACCTCCTTCTGCTCGGCCTTGATGTTCTCCTTTTCGGCGATGCGGCCGAGGATGAACGAGGCCTTGACCCGGTCCTTCGCGCTGGCGGTGGCGCTGGAAAAGATCTCGTCCTTGCGCTCCTCGATGATCTCCTTGGCGACCCCGCGCTGCTGGTTCTCGTTGACGATGTTGTAGACCATGTTGCGGGTCTCGTTGGCGATCACGCTCTCGGGCAACTCGAAGGCGACGGCGTCGAGCAACTGCTTGAGCAACTGGTCCCGGAGCGCCTTCCGGCCCCGGAACTCCAGCTCGTTCTTGAGGTCGCCGCGGATGCCATCGGTCAGCTTGGCGAGATCCTCGGCGCCGAAGCCCTTGGCGAACTCGTCGTCCACGGCCGGCAGGAGCTTCTCCTTCACGCCCACGACCTCGATCTCATACACGACGTCCTTGCCGGACAACCCGGCGATCACGAAGTCGGCCGGCAGGGTCAGGGGCACGGTGCGCTTGTCACCGGTGCTGGCCCCGACCAGCGGGGTGGTGAACCCGGGGATGAACGAATCGTCCTTCACCTGGACCCAGAAGTTCTGCTTCTCGGTGAGGCCCCGGGCCGTCGGGAAGGCGTCGGTCAGGGGCTTGCCTCCGAAGGTGCCCCGGTAGTTCACGACGGCGATGTCGCCCGCCTGCAGGGCACGGGCCACGTCGTTGTAGCGGACCTGCTGCTCGCGCAGGATGTTCAGGGCACGATCAACATCGGCTTCGGTGGGCTGGGCCACCGGGCGCTGGGCCTTGAGGCCCTTGTACTCGGGGACGTCGAAGAGGGGCGCGTGCTCGAGGGTGGCCGTGTACGAGAACGGAAGGCCGCGGCCGAAGGAGAGTTCCTCGACGTCGAGCGTCACCAGGATGCGGAGCTTCTCCTGCTGGGAAGCCGACCCGTACGAGTCGTTGAAGAGCTTCTTGCGGACCTCGTCGTTGATCTGGCCCTCATAGGACTTGACGATCAGGTGCTTCGGGGCCTTGCCGGGGCGGAACCCGGGCAACTGGGCCTGCTTCTGGAAGCCGGCGGTCACGGTGTCAAAGGCGGCGTTGACCTGCTCGACGGGCACCTCGACACGGAGGAGCTTCTTGCACGGACCCAGGTTCTCGACGGAGACGTTCATGTGCTTCTTGCTGCGATGGAATGGCGCCGGGACACGGGTTCCCGAGTTCCGGCAAAGAGACGGGACACTACGGATCGCAGGAACGGCCGGTCAAGCGCCCGTTCGGGAAGACCCCGGGACGGCTTGGGAGCGCAATCCATACCCGGGTCGGCGATCCTGCGGCTTGCCCGCTGCATTGACGGCCCGATCGGAGCCTGTTAGCTCCTTGCTCATTCCATGAATCCCACGCCCTCCCCCGCCGTGCCCGGCCCCCACCGCCTCGACCGCCGCCGTTTCTTGCGCCGCGGTGCCGCCGCCACCGCCGCCGCGTTCGCCTTCCCCTACGTGGGCTCGGTGCTGGGCGCCAACGACCGGATCCAGGTCGGCTGCATCGGCGTGGGCGGCAAGGGTTCCAGCGACACCGACGACGCCGCGCGCTGCGGCGGCACCATCGTCGGCCTGTGCGACGTCGACCGGACCACCCTCGCCCAGAAGGGGCAGAAGTATCCCAAGGCCCAGCAGTTCCAGGACTTCCGGAAGATGTTCGACCAGATCGGCAGGTCGATCGATGCGGTCACCATCTCCACACCCGACCATGTGCATGGCGTCGCCGCGGCCACGGCCATGCGCCTGGGCAAGCACATCTACTGCCAGAAGCCGCTCACCCAGACGGTCCACGAGGCGCGCGTCCTTCGCCAACTCGCCCGCGACGGCAAGCTGGCCACGCAGATGGGCAACCAGGGCAGCGCGGGCAGCGGCCTGCGCCGGGCCGTGGAGGTCATCCAGTCGGGGATCCTCGGCAAGGTCACCGAGCTGCATGTCTGGTCCAACCGGCCGGTGTGGCCCCAGGGCCTCACGCGCCCGGAGGGCTCCGACCCCGTGCCCGAGTCGCTCGACTGGGACCTGTGGCTCGGGCCCGCTCAGCACCGTCCCTTCAAGAAGGGCGTGTACCATGGCTTCGCCTGGCGCGGCTGGAACGACTTCGGCACCGGCGCCTTGGGCGACATGGCCTGCCACACCGTCAACATGCCCTTCCGGGCGCTCAAGCTGGGCTATCCGACCCGCGTGGTGGCCGAACTGACCTCGCAGTCGTTCCCGGAGACCTTCGCCAAAACCTCGCGCATCCGCTTCGAGTTCCCGGAGCGCGACGGACTGCCTCCGCTCAAGTTCTGGTGGTACGACGGCAACCCGTCGGACAAGGACTTGGCGCCACTGCGCCCCAGCGCCGACCTGACCCGCGAGATCGTCACCCTCAAGGGCTCGCTGCCGGCCAGCGGCTGCCTGCTGGTCGGCGACCAGGGCAAGCTGTTCTCGCCCGACGACTACGGCTCGCAGTTCTTCCTGATGGTCGGCTCCGAGAAGATCTTCCAGCCGGGCAACACCCATGAGGCGGTCAAGGCCGTGCCGCAGACCATCCCGCGCTCGCCGGGCCACAACGAGGAGTGGTTCCGGATGATGCGCGACGGCACGCCGGCCTACTCCAACTTCGACATCGCCGCCTACCTCACCGAGATCATCCTGCTGGGCTGCATCGCCGTGCGGGTCGGCGAGGGCCGCGTGATGGACTGGGACGGCCCCAACATGCGGTCCACCAACCTGCCCGAGGCCGACCGCTTCGTGAAGCGCGACAGCCGCAAGGGCTGGGAGATCTGACACCGTTGGAGACCGATCCTATCCCCGCTGGACCCTGTCCCCGCTGGACCCGGTTCACGCACCAGGCCCATCGGCGGGGGGCCAGCGACGTCGTCGCGCTCCAGGTCCACGGATCCAGCCCGGGCGGAACCGAAGACGGACCCCAAAAACGGCCCCAAAAAACGGCCCTGAAATCCCGATCACCCGGCCATCCCCACCGTCACTTGGCCTTCATGGCCTTCAGCAACCCATAGGCGCGGGACGCTGCCTCATTCCCGGCGGCGATCTCCGCCGCCAACCGGGCCTCGAGCTGGAGCGTGGACTGGTGGACCGCCATGCCTTGGTCGAGGGTCACGTTGGGGGCCGTCCTCACGGTCGTGAGCGACACCACGGCCTTCTCGTACTCCCCGCGCCGCAACGCCTCGGCCGCCACTTCGGCGGCATGGCGCGTCGCCTCCGGCGCCCCGGCGAAGGCACGCTCGATCTGGCTGGCCGCCTCGGCCGGCGTGGAGGCGGTCTTCAGGTCGTCGTCCTGCCGGGCCCCGCAGCCCGCCAGCACCGCCAGGGCCAGCAGCGGCAACGCCATCCCGCTCACGGTCCGTCCGATGGGAGTCTTCATGGGTCGTATCCAAATGGCCGGGGCGTCACTCGCCGGTCGGCGAGCCGGGCACGCACCAGAAGCGACCGGGACGCATGCCCCGGAAGCCGCCGATGCCGGCCTCCTGGTAGTAGGTCCGGAAGCGCATGTACTCGGTCTGTCCGCCGAACATGCCCATGACGGTGCCGGTGTTGTGGCGCTGGGTCACCCCCTCGTCGGGGCGGCTGGCGACGTTGTCGAAATTGGAGGGCTGCTTCTCGTCGGCCTCCCAATAGAGCATCGAGTCGGGATTGAATTGGGCCAGCTTGTAGGTGGTGAAGCCGTCCCGGGGACCGGTCGAATACTTCGAGACGGCCCCGTTCATCATGTAGCTCGAGACCTTCTGCTCGCGCACCTTGAAGAGCGGCGTGTTGGTCCGGTCGATGGGACAGAAGGTCAGCGCCCTCGAGGTGTGGTAGTTCCACAGCTGGCTGCGCTCGACCGTGTGGTCCGGCCGGTTGGTCGCCACCCGCATGTAGCACCAGTTGGCGACATTGAAGGTGCCTGAACTCCAGGAGGTGTAGGGCAGGTAGTCCTCGTTGTCGTTGGTGTACATCTGCGTCGCCAGGAGGATCTGCTTGAGGTTCGAGAGGCAGCGGGTGCGCTGGCCCTGTTCCTTGGCCTTGGAGAGCGCCGGCAGCAGCATCCCGGCGAGGATCGCGATGATGGCGATGACCACCAGGAGTTCGATCAGGGTGAAGGCCCGCGCCCCGCGGGTTTCGGACACCGGCGACTGGGAGCGGGCGGATTCCATTCGGTTCATGGCGACGGCGATCCCGGCTCGGCCGGGCGGTTGGGGACTCAAAGATCTTTCATTGCGCCCGCCGTTGCGATTTGTCACGCCCGAAGTGGGAAGCCGCCGCCCGCCCATTGCCAGCAGAGGCACCAGGACGGCAGGATGACGGTCCACCATGAAGCCTTCCCTCAAGCGACTTGACCTGCTGGCCGCCCTGGGCCTGGCCGTGCCACCCCTGGGCGCCCAGACCTTCACCGCCAAGGACCGCCAACCGACCCCGGAGGAACTGTCACGCCTGCCGGCGGTCGTGGTGGACAAGGTCGAGGGGCTCCTGAAGGACGTGGGCGCACCGCCGGAGTTTCAGGTGACCCTCTTCGCGACGCCGCCGGCCGTGAACTACCCGGTGTTCGTGGCGGCGGCCACCGACGGCACCCTCTACGTCTCGAGCGACGGCAATGGTTCGCTCGACCGCAAGCCCCACCTGGGCCGGGTGCTGCGCGTGCGCGACACCAACGGCGACGGTCAGGGCGACGAGGTGAAGGCCTTCGTGGCCGATGTCGATTCCCCGCGCGGACTGGTCTGGGACCATGACCGGCTCTACCTGCTGCACCCACCCGACGTGAGCGTGTTCATCGACCAGGACGGGGACGGCGTGGCCGACGGGAAGCAGACGCTCATCCGCGGCATCGGCTGGACCTTCAAGGACCGGCCGGCCGACCACGGGTCCAACGGACTGACGCTGGGCATCGACGGCTGGCTGTATGCGGCGATCGGCGACTTCGGCTTCCTGGAGGCGGTGGGCACCGACGGCACCCGGCTGCAGATGCGCGGAGGCGGCGTGGTGCGGTTCCGGCCCGACGGCAGCGGCCTGGAGACGTGGGCCGACGGCACGCGGAACATCCTCGAGGTGGCGCTGAGCCCGGAGCTCGAGGGCTTCACGCGCGACAACACCAACGACGGCGGCGGCTGGGACATCCGCCTCCACCACTTCAGCGGGCGCACCCAGCACGGCTATCCGCGCCTCTTCAAGAACTTCGGCGACGAGATCATCCAGCCCCTCGCCGACTACGGCGGGGGATCGGGCTGCGGCGCGGCGTGGATCGACGAGCCCGGCCTGCCGGCCCGTTGGAACAACGCCCCCTTCACCGCCGACTGGGGACGCGACCGAGTCTTCCACCATGGCCTGACGCCGAAGGGAGCCACCGTGGGCGCCAGCCAGGAGGAATTCCTGCGGCTCCCCCGCGTGACCGACCTCGACGTGGACGGCAACAGCGCGGTGTACGCCGCCAGCTGGAAGGGTGCGTCGTTCACCTGGGTCGGGCCCGAGGTCGGTTTCGTCGCCCGCATCGCCCCGAAGGGCTACACGCCGCCCGCGATGCCCGACTTCGAGACCCTCGCGCCGGAGAAGCTCGTCGAGGCGCTGCGCTCGCCCAGCCACCGACGCCGCCTAGAGGCCCAACGGACCCTGCTCCGCCGGATCGCCGCGGGCCGCGCGGACCGCAAGGCGACGCTGGCCGCTTTGCGCGACCTCGTCGCCGACGCATCCACCGCCAAGGCCTCACGCATCGCGGCGGTCAACGCCCTGGCCCTGGGATGGCCCACGGAATCGAAGAGCCTGCTCGCCAAGCGGCTGGCCGACGAGGCCGTGGCCCCGGCCATCCTGCACGCCCTGGCGGGATCCGCCCGGCCGCTGGGCCTGGTCGCTCCGGACCGGATCGGCCGGCTCCTCGACTCCCGCGACCCGGTGGTCCGTCGCTCGGCGGCCAACGCGGCGTCCCGTCTGGCCGGCCCGGCCTCGGTCCCGGCCCTGGCACGCCACCTCGCCGATTCCGATCCGATCGTCGCCCACGCGGTGGTCCGCGCTCTCACCGACCTGTCCGCCGCCGACGCCTGCCTCAAGGTCGTCGACCAGGCGACGGCGCCCGATGCGGCGCGCACGGCCGCCCTGAGGGTCCTCCAGTCGCTGCATCAGACCCGCGTGGTGGACGGGCTCCTCCAGCGGCTTGAGACCGAGAAGGAGGCCGCGCGTCGCGCCGGGCTCATCACCGCCCTCTGCCGCCTGCACTTCCAGGAAGGGCCTTGGAAGGGCGACTCCTGGGGCACACGCCCGGACACCCGCGGGCCCTACTACCAACCCGAGGCCTGGGAGGGCACGGCGCGCATCGCCGCCGCCCTCAAGGCACAGCTGAGCCGGGCCAAGGCCGCCGAGGCCGCCCACCTCGGCCGGGAATTTGCCCGCCATCGCATCCCCGCCGGCGACGCCCTCGACACGCTCCTGGCGCGGGCGGCCTCCGAGGCCAGCCTGCTGCCGGCGGTGGCCGGTCAATTGGCGGAGGCCGAGGAGATCACGGCCAAGGCCGTGCCGTTGCTGGTCCGGGCCGCCGAGGCCGATGAGACCTCCGACGCCGCCCGGGCCCAGGCGGTCATCGCCCTGACCCGGACCGTGGATCCCGAGGCCTGGCGCGCCGTGTTGCGGGCCCTGCCGAAGGTCCAGTCCACCAAGTCCGAGAACAACCTCGCCGAGAAGGCCGCCAACGCCTTCCGGAACGCGCCGAAGCTCGACCAGGTCCATGGCGTGTTTGAGGCGGTGGCGGCCGAGGCTGAAGGCCCCGCCTCGGCGCTGGCTGAGGCTGCCGTCCTGCGCCTGGCCTCGCGCAAGGTGGGCGCGCCCGAGGCCCGGGCCGCGGCCAACGCCTCGCTCGACACCGGTTGGTCGCAGCCGAAGCGACGCCTGCAGATCCTCAAGGCCGCGGCCCAGATCGGGGACGCCTCGAGGGCGGCCGCGTTCGTCACGGCCCTCGACGACCCCGATCCGGCGATCTCCAAGACGGCCCGCGAGACCATCGGGCGCCTGAAGATCGACCCGGACAGGTTCCGGGCCGAGGCCAAGGCCGCCAAGGTCGGCGACCTGCCGGTCGAGGAGGTCCTGGCGCAGGTGCTGAAGACCTCCGGCGACGCCACCCGCGGAGGCCAGCTCTTCGGGCAGATCGGCTGCAACGGCTGCCACACGGTCAAGGCCGACGAGCCGCTCAAGGGCCCCTACCTCGGCACCATCGCAACCGTGTACCGGCGGCGCGAACTGGCCGAGGCGATCCTCCTGCCCAACAAGACGCTGGCGCAGGGCTTCGTGGCCAACCACTTCGAGCTCAAGGACGGGACCGAGGTCGACGGGTTCGTGGTGCGCGAGGCCGCCGACGCGGTGACGGTGCGCACCATCGCCGCCGTCGAGCAGACCCTGCCGGTCTCGCAGATCACCCGTCGCGAGAAGCAGCAACGCTCGCTCATGCCCGAGGGCCTCGCCGCCGGGCTGACCGTGCGTGAACTGGCCTCGGTGCTCGAGTACCTCGAACGCCTGCCGACCGCGTCGAAATAAGGCTCAGGGCCCATCATTTCCGTTTCCGCACGGACGGAGCTCCATTAGCCTCAGCGGCTCGATGGACCCCTTGACGGAACCTCAGGTGGTGCTGACCCACGAGAGCGATCTCGACGGGCTGGTCTCCGGCCTGTTGCTGCAGCGTCTGGCCCGGCACCTGTTCGGCAGGGAGGTGCTCCTGGAGGCCTACCACTACCAGGGCTGGAAGGCCCGGCAGCTCAACGAACGCTCGGCCTGGGTCAGCGACTTCACCTTCGAGACCCGCCTCGACCGGAAAGGCTGGCTGGTGGTGGACCACCATGCCACCGAGACCCGGCCGACGGCCGCGCGACTGGTGCATGACTCGGCCAAGTCCGCCAGCCGGCTGTGCCACGAACTCGCCCGGGAACACGGGCTCGGCTCCCCGGAGCTGGACCGCATCGTCCAGCTCGCCGACATCGGCGACCTGTTCGACGAGACCCACGCCGACTTCGTGGAGGCCTGCGACTACGCCAACCTCGTCAAGTCGTACGGGTTCTGGAACCTGCATTCGCTGATCGGCGGCCGCGTCGAGGCGCTCCTCGACCATCCGTTGCTCGAGGTCATGCGGGTCCGGCGCCGGGTGGAGGACCCCATCGGCTTCGCCTGGGCCCGGGAGCATGTCGAGGCGCTCAGCCCGGAGGTCGGGCTCGTCCACCCGGTGGTGGGCAACACGAACGTCATCGTCCACCAGCTGCTCGAACGCGGGGCCACGCCGCACCCGGTGCTGGCGACCCTCTTCAAGAAGGGCAACGGGGCCTTCATCGTGAGCTTCCGCAGCCGCAACGGGGAGGCCCTGAAGGTGGCGGCCCGATTCGACGGGGGCGGCCATCCGAACGCCTCGGGCACGACGCTGCCCCGATCGGTGAACGACCACGAGGCGGCCATCCAGTACCTCCGTCAGCATCTGGTGCCCACCCGGGCCGCGGCGCCGCTCAACGCCATGGGCGACCTGTTGTTGCAGTGGGAGCAGACCCGGCGCTGAACCGGACCGTCGGGACCAACGCCGGACCTCTTCGTCCGGACGGCCGGCTTCAGCGCCGGTTCATCTGCCAGAGCAGCAACCCGAGGATCGCCGAGGCGATGCAGCCGACGACGATGCCCGCCAGCACGTGCTGACGGTGCTTCTTGCGGGCCCCCCGACCCTGCCCGGGCAGCAGGTAGTAGCGGTGTTCCTCGGGATTCTTCGGTTTGCCAAACAGGGGCATGGCGGAACGCTTCGGGGTTAGTTACGGGAGCGGCCGGAGGTTGGCAACATTTCCCCGCCGCGCGTCCAGGTCCGGCGGCGGTGCCCATTCGAAACCGCCCCCCCCGGTCCCAGTTGCGGGAGACCCCAGAAGCTCCTATCTGTCCCCTGCACGTAGCCACCCCGGGGGAGCCCCCGGGCTGACGACCGATCCAGATCCAAACCAGATCCATGAAACGCATCACCCTCTTCGCGCTGACCAACCTCGCGGTCCTCCTGGTCATCTCCACCGTGGTCCGGGCCCTCGGGCTCGACCGGTGGATCGGCGCCCACGGCATCAGCTACACCGGGCTGATGGTCATGTCCCTGGTCATCGGCTTCTCGGGCAGCCTGTTCTCGCTGCTCATCTCCAAGTGGATGGCCATCCGCGCCTACTCCATCGAGTTGATCCGGGAGCCCCGCGACCAGACCGAGCGCTGGCTGCTCCAGACGGTGGAGGAACAGGCCCACAAGGCCGGGATCCCCATGCCCGACGTGGGCGTCTATGACAGCCCCGAGGCCAACGCCTTCGCCACGGGCCGCTCGCGGAAGAGCGCCCTCGTCGCCGTCAGCTCCGGCCTGCTCCGCCAGATGCGCGAGCGTGAGGTGGAGGGCGTGCTGGCGCATGAGGTGGCCCACATCGCCAACGGCGACATGGTGACCATGACGCTGCTCCAGGGCGTGCTGAACACCTTCGTGGTCTTCTTCTCCCGCATCATCGGGCTCTTGGTCGACTCGTTCCTTCAGGGCAACCGGCGCGACGAGGAAGGCCGCTCGTCCGGCACGGGCATCGGCTTCTTCATCGGGTCGATGGTGGCGCAGATCCTCCTGGGCCTGGTGGCGACGCTCATCGTCATGGCCTACAGCCGGCGGCGCGAATTCGCGGCCGATGCGATGGCCGCCCGCATCGAGGGTCGCGACGCGATGGTCGGGGCGCTGCATCGGTTGAAGATGATCCACGAGGGCGGCGGGGTGCTCGACGACCGGTCGGCCGCACTGGCCGCCTTCAAGATCAGCCACAACTACGGCAACTGGTTCGCCTCGCACCCGCCCCTGGACGACCGCATCCGGGCGCTGCAGGGCGTCGCCTGAGGCGGGCGCGTGGAGAGGGGCCCGGCCGGGCCGTGACCAAAAGCCCGGCAGGCCTACCGGGGATCCTCCGCCAGCCAGCGGGTCACGTAGGGGTCGATCCGGGAGAGCACCAGGAAGCTCCACCGCTCGCGGATGCGCTCCCACCCGGAGCGCGAACGGGCCCAGGTGGCGGGCTCGACCGGAGTGGCCAGCGCCTCTGCGGCATCGAACCATTCGGCGGTCTCCGCGGCGGCCTGCGGGTGGCGGATCCTCACCATGAGCTCGTGGTTGATGTGCAGGCTTCGCGTGTCGAGGTTCGACGAACCCACGAAGACCGAATCGTCGACCCGGTAAAGCTTGGCGTGCAGCACCTGGGGTGCGTATTCGCGGATCTCCACCCCGGAGCGCAGGAGGCGTCCGTAAAGGAACCGGCCCGCCCGTTGCGAGATCGCCACGTCGGACCGTCCTGGCACCAGAAGGCGCACCCGCCCGCCACGGGCGGCGACCCGGCGGAGGGCCGCCCGAAGCGCCAGACCCGGCAGGAAGTAGGCCACGGCGATCCGCACGTCGGAGGCCGTCTCGAGGCATTCGAGGAACTCGGCGAGGAAGGCGTTCCGGCCGCGTCCCGGGCCGCTCGGCAGCACCCGGAATCCGTCGAACGCGGCAGGCTCCTCCGGACCTGCGGGCGATTCACGGCGACGAAGGCGCACGAACCGGGGCGGACGCCGTCCAGCCCGTTCCCAGAGCGGCTCGAAGGTGTCCGCCAGGCTGCCGACCACCGGACCGGTGAGCCGGATCCCGATGTCGCGCCATCCAGAGCGGATCCCATCGCCGAGGTATTCCGGAGCGACGTTGAAGCCGCCGGTAAAGGCCGACTCCCGGTCGACGACGAGCAGCTTCCGGTGGCTGCGGACTGGCAACCGGCGCAGCGTCAGCGGATTGAACACCCGGAGTTCCCCGCCGGCGGCGCGCAGGGGGTCGAAGAACCCCTCGTCCAGCGACGACGACCCCAGCCCGTCGACCAGGACGCGGACCGACACCCCGCGCTGCGCGGCATCGACCAGGGCGGCGCGCACGGATTCGCCCGGCTGCCCGGCGGCAAAAATGTAGGTTTCCAGGCAGACCGATTGCCGGGCACCCCCAATCGCCGACAGCAACGCCGAGAAGGCCTCGTCACCGGTCCTGAGCCATTGGAAGGAGGTTGCCGCCATCGTCGTCGCCGTCTGCATACGTCGCCCGGGGCCGGGGTTCCAACCGAAACCCATGCCGATCGAGATCTCCCCCGAAGGCGGAAGTCCCGGACCACCGCAAAATCAGGCTCGCCGGGCGGCGGGGGTATGGTATCTCCACCGGCCATGAACGCGGGATGGAGACGTGGGATGGCGTGGATGGCGGCGACCCTCGGCGGAGCGATGCTGCTGGCCCAGACCGGCGCACCGACCCCGCCGGCGGGCCTAGACACCGCCGCCTTCCGCCGGGCGCTGCCGGCCCCGGCGTTGAATTTCCCGCAGGCCCTCGCCTGGGATGCCCAGACCCGGGACCTGCGGGCGCAGGACGGGCAGCAGAGCGTCGATTTCCGCTTCGCGCTGACCAACGTCTGGACCAACGCCGTCACCATCACCGGCACCCGCACCAGCTGCGGCTGCACCGTGGCCAAACTGCCCGAGACGCCCTGGGTGATCGCCCCGGGGCAGCGCGGCGAGATCTCCGGCACCATGAACCTCATCGGGAAGTCAGGCACGATCGTCAAGACCGTCACCGTGCTGAGCGACGTCGGGTCGGTCCTGCTCAACGTCAAGGTGCAGATCGCCCCGCCGGAACCCGGGCGCCTGCGCGATGCCGACCGTCAGCGCAACCTCGCGGTCGCCGCCGCCGACCGGCAGGCGGTCTTCCGGGGGGAATGCGCCACGTGCCACGTGGCCCCGACCGTGGGCAGGAAGGGCGCCGAGCTCTACGCGACGGCCTGCGGCATCTGCCACGACGCCGAGCACAAGGCCTCGATGGTGCCCGACCTGCGGGCCCTCAAGCATCCCACGGACCGGGGCTACTGGGCGCATTGGGTGCGCAACGGAAAGCCGGGCAGCCTGATGCCCGCCTTCGACCTGCAGCAGGGGGGCATCCTCGACGAGGCCCAGATGGCCTCGCTGGCCGACCACCTCGACAGCCCGGCCTTCCGGACGGCGTCCCGGACCTCCACGCCGGCCGCCCCAGCCACATCGGCCCCCGCCATCCCGGCCCGCCCGTGAGCCTGCCGGGCCGCTTCATCACGCTGGAGGGCGGCGAGGCCGCCGGAAAGTCCACCCAGATCGCCCGCCTGGCCGCCCGGCTGAGGGGCCTGGGCCTCGAGGTGCTCGAGCTGCGGGAGCCCGGCGGGACGCCGCTTGGCGAGAAGATCCGTCACCTGCTCAAGCACGATCCCGACGGGCGCGGCATGGCCCCGGAGACCGAGCTGCTGCTCATGAACGCCAGCCGTGCGGAGCTGGTCCGCCAGCGGATCCTGCCGGCCTTGCGGGCGGGCACGGTGGTCCTCTGCGACCGCTTCCACGACTCCACGGTCGCCTACCAGGGCCACGGTCGCGGGCTCGACCTCGCGGCCGTGGATTCGGTGATCCGGCTGGCGGTGGGGGATCTTCGTCCGGATCGCACGCTGTGGCTCGAGGTGACGCCCGGGGTGGCGGGGGCCCGACTGGCCGGGCGCAAGGCGGCCGAGGTCGCCTCCGGGACCGCAGAACCGGCCGACCGTTTCGACGAGGAGCAGGAGGCCTTCTTCGCCCGCGTGGCGCGGGGATTCCGCCAAGGCCTCGAGGCCGAGCCCGACCGGTGGCGTCGCGTGGATGCCGGGGGCTCGGTCGAGGAGGTCGAGGAGGCCGTCTGGTCGGCCGTGCGCGACCTGTTCGCGGTCGGATAGGCTTGGTCGGCAACGCAAGGTCCCCCGGACGATCCCGGCGGGTGGGTCCGGATCCCATCGCCCGCCCCCCTTCGACCCGCCCGGCCCGGCCGCCAACGTCTCAGCGCCCGAAGGGCATCCTGCCCATGAGGCCGCCGGCCCCGCCCATCTTGGCCATCATCTTCTGGAACTTGCCCATCTTGCGCATCATCTCGCGCATCTCGTCGAAGCGCTTGAGCAGGTTGTTGACCTCGGTGACCGTGACCCCGGACCCCTTGGCGATGCGCTGACGACGGCGGGCGTTGAGGATCTGCGGGGTGCCTCGCTCCTGCGGGGTCATGCCGCAGAGGATGCCCTCCATGCGCTTGAAGTCCTTCTCGCTCTTGGAGAGGTCGGTGTTCTTGAGCATCTCGGAGCCGCCGGGCAGGAGGCCAACGATGTCCTGGAGCGGCCCGAGCTTCTTCACCTCGCGCAACTGCATGAGGAAGTCGTCGAGGGTGAACTGCCCCTTGCGCATCTTCTCCTCGAGGTCCATCGCCTTGGCGGCGTCGACGCGGTCGATGGCCTTCTCGACCAGCGACACCACGTCGCCCATGCCCAGGATGCGCTGGGCCATGCGCTCGGGGTGGAAGGGTTCGAGGTCGTCGAGCTTCTCGCCCACGCCCATGAACTGGATGGGCTTGCCGACCACGTGCCGGAACGACAGGGCCGCACCGCCTCGGGCGTCGCCGTCGAGCTTGCTCAGGATGGCGCCGGTGATGTTGAGGGCCTTGTCGAAATGGGTGGCCACGCTGACCGCCTCCTGGCCGGTCGCCGCATCCAGCACCAGCAGGGTCTGGCAGGGCCGGATGAGGTCGCGCAGGCGGACCAACTCCTGGACGAGGGTCTCGTCGATCTGCAGGCGGCCCGCCGTGTCGAAGATCACCGTGTTGCACTGGTGACCGGCCGCGTAGTCGAGGGCCTCGCGGGCGATCTTCAGCACGTCGGTCTCGCCCTTCTTCACGAACACCGGCACGCCGACCTGCCCGGCCAGGGTGGCCAGTTGGTCCATGGCCGCCGGGCGGTAGACGTCGGCCGCGACGAGCAACGGCAACCGGCCCTGCTTGAGCAGCAGCTTGGCCAGCTTGCCCGAGCTGGTGGTCTTGCCCGAGCCATGCAGGCCGCACATCAGGATGCAGGCCGGATTGCCCGAGAGATGGAGCCCCTGATGCTCGGAGCCGAGCAGGTTCGCCAGCTCGTCGCTGATGATCTTGATCATCTGCTGGCCCGGATGCACCGACTGGATGACCTCGGCGCCGAGGGCCTTGGCCTTCACCGCCTCGACGAAATCCTTGGCGACCTTGAAGTGCACGTCGGCCTCCAGGAGCGCCATGCGCACGTCGCGCAGCGATTCCGAGACGTTGCCCTCGGAGATCTTCCCGAGTCCGCGCAGGTTGCGGAAGACGTTCTGCAGTTTGCCGCTCAACGAGTCGAACATGCCCACGAGCCTACCGCGCGGGCCCGGTCGCCGGAAAGCCCGGAGGCGCCCGGGGCGGAGGCCTTGGGCGCCCCACCCCAGGGTCCCGGCAGGGGTCCGGGCGACTTTGCCTTTGCACGATCCGACCGGGGTTGGTACCCAAATTCCTTCTCCCCCGAGGCCCACCCATCCCGCCATGACACCAAAAAGACCCCCCCGGAAACTCCTTACCCGCCGTCGCCACCTCCCGACGGTCGCGGGCTTCACCCTCATCGAACTGCTGGTGGTCATCGCCATCATCGCCATCCTGGCGGGCATGCTCCTGCCGGCGCTGTCGAAGGCCAAGGCCAAGGCCAACGGGGTGAAGTGCCTGAGCAACCTGCGCCAGATGGGCCTGGCCACGATGACCTACATCATGGATCACGGGGTCTATCCGGTGGGCATCGACGGCGGCGACGGATCGGCCTGGATCTGGCCGGCCCTGCTGCGCAGCTCGATGCAGGGCGGCCCGAACACCGACATCTTCCACTGCCCGGCTGCACCCCGCCCATCGCAGTGGATCCCCAAGTTCGGCAGCGGCGCACCGGCCAAGCTCGGCTACCTCAAGGACGAAGTGCGCCTTCGGCCGGGCGGCAGCTTCTTCATGAGCTATGGCTACAACGTCTGGGGAGCCTTCGCCGGGCAGACGCCCAACACCGGACTCGGGGTCTACCTCGGTGACCCGGTTTGGGGCGAGACCAAGGAGGCGTCGGTCAAGAACCCCACCGAGATGATCTCCTTCGGCGACAGCAACTGGGACCTCAAGAAGAAGGGCGACCGCGACTGGAGCGGGTTCATCGGGATGTACGAGGAACGCCAATGGCCCCTCGAGGTCCACGCCGGCCGCACCTCGATCGTCTTCTGCGACGGCCACGCCGAGTCGAAGCGCCGCCTCGACATCATCGGCCAGCTCCACAAGGACCCGGCCCAACGCAAGGCCGTGGCCCGTTTCTGGAACCGCGACAACGAGCCCCACTTCCAGTGAGGCTGCCGGGATGGGGGCAGCGCCCCTCCGCCCCCCCGGAGGATCCGGGGGGATGGAGCGACCCACCCACGGCGACCTGGGTGGTTCCGATCGCTTGTTGAGGTCCCGGCAACGGGATAGGTTCCCACCGTGATCCCGCATCCTCCAAGGCTTCGTTCCACCGGTTCCTGCCCGGGAAAACAACCTGGGGAAGCCCGTTGGAATCGTGGGGCCCTCCTGGGGCGGGCCTTGGCGACCCTGCTCCTCCCGGCGGTCCCTTGGGCCCCGGCCACCCCGGTCGTGCACGCCCAGACGCTGGTGGCTCCGGGCTCGGTCTGGCGCTGGCGGCCGGGAACCAACGAGGCCTCGGCCCCGGTGACGGCCTGGCGCACGGCCGACTTCCGCGACGTGCAGTTCGCGCCCGCCCCGGCCCCCTTCTGGTACGGAGACGCCCTGCCGGGAGGCACGCGGATCTCCGGGATGCAGAACGTCTACGGGTCGATCTTCCTGAGGCGGTCCTTCGTGGTGGCCCAGCCGTCCGACGTGGCGGCCCTGCGGATGGGGGCGCTGGTGGACGACGGCTTCGTGGCCTGGATCAACGGCACCGAGGTGCTCCGGGTCAACGTGCCCGGATCGCCCGGCGACGCGGTGGGCGTGGGAACGCTGGCCGACAACGCCATCGAACCGGTGGCCTTCACGGAGCATGCCCTGGCGCCCTCGCCCGCCTCCTACCTCCGGGTGGGCACCAACGTGCTGGCGGTGCAGGTCTTCCAGAGCAGCCTGGGCAGCAGCGACCTGGGCTTCGACGCCTCGCTCGAGGCCATCGCCCGCGACCCGGTGCCTCCGCGCGTGCTGGGCTGGGATCCGGTCCCCGGGACGACCGTCGGCGACCTCGCCTCGGTCACCGTCACCTTCAGCGAGCCCGTCACCGGCATCGTGGCGGCGCACCTGCGGATCAACGGCATCGGGGCCAGGTCGGTCTCGGCGGTCGGCCCGGCGGTCCACCGCTTCGAGTTCGCCCCGCCCCAGCCCGGATCGGTCACCGTGTCGTGGGATCCCGCGCACACGGTCACCGACCTGGCCGAGCCGCCGAACCGGCTGGACGCCGGGCTCGCGGTCAATGGGCCGGTCACCTACACGCGGGTGGACCGTTCCCCGCCGAGCGTGGCCACCCTCCAACCGCCCGACGGGGCGGCCGTGCGGACGCTCGACTCGACCACCGTGCTCTTCAGCGAGGCGGTGGCCGGCGTGGACGCGGCCGACCTGCTCATCAACGGTCGGCCGGCCGATTCGGTGGTCGTCCTGGATGCCAGCCGGTACCGCTTCGGGTTCGCCGCACCCGGCCCCGGCCAGGTGCAGTTCACCTGGGCCCCCAACCATGGCATCACCGACCTTGCCGCGAGCCCCAACGCCTTCGCCGGGATGCCCTGGAACCTTCGGCTCGACCCGGAGGCCTCCGAAGCCTCGCCCTACCTCAGTGAATTCATGGCGTCGAACACCCGGACCCTGAAGGACGAGACCGGCCAGTTCGTGGACTGGATCGAGCTCTTCAACCCGTCGGACACGGCGGTCGACCTGCGCGGCTGGAGCCTGACCGACGATCCCCGCGACCTGACGAAGTGGCGCTTCCCCGCCACGAACCTCGCGGCCGGCGGGTTCCTGGTCGTCTTCGCCTCGGGCGCGGACCGGCGGATCCCGGGGGCGCGGCTGCACACGGGCTTCCAGCTTTCGGCCGGCGGCGAATACCTCGCGCTGGTGCGGCCCGATGGCGTGAGCGTGGCCAGCGAATTCAAGCCCACCTACCCGAGGCAGGTCCCTGATCTGTCCCACGGTGTGGTGCAGGTGCCCGCTGGCCGGTCGTGGGAGCGGGGAGCCTCCGGGGTCTACTTCACGCAACCAACCCCGGGCGCCCCGAACCTGGGCGGCACCGCCATTCCCGGCCCCGTGATCGAGGACGTGCGCCACACGCCCCAGGTGCCCGCCGACAGCGAGGACCTCCGGGTGACGGCCCGGGTCCGGGCGAGCTTCCAGGCGGTGGCCTCGGTCACCGTGCGCCACCGGGTGCTCTTCGGCGCGGAGGCCAGCCTGCCGATGGCGGACGACGGGGCCCACGGCGACGGAGCCGCCGGGGACGGCGTCTACGGGGCGACCCTGCCGGCCGACCTGGCGGGTCCTGGCCAGATGATCCGCTACCGCATCGTCGCCACGGACACCCAGGGGGCGGCCTCACGCTGGCCGCTCTTCCCGAGCCCGACCACCTCCCCGGAGTACCTCGGCACGGTCGTCCAACCCACCAACCTGGTCACGCGGCTGCCGGTCTTCCACCTCTTCGTCGCCCCGAACCAGCTCGGGCCCATCGACACCGAGTCCGGCGGCCGGGTGTCGCTCTTCCACGATGGCGAGCTGTACGACAACGTCTACATGGAGCTGCGCGGCAACACCTCGGCCGGGCTCAACAAGAAGTCGCACCGGCTCGAGTTCCACCGCGGCCACGAACTGCGCCACCCGGGGCCGGGCGGCCGCGTGCGCAAGTCGGCCCTGCTGGCCGAGTACCTCGACCCCGCCTACCTGCGGCAGGGACTCTGTTTCTGGTTCCTCGACCAGATCGGCGTGCCCTCGCCCTTCCACTATCCGGTGCGGGTGCACTTGAACGGGCAGTTCTACCAGCTGGCCTTCCACAACGACGTCATCGGCCAGGAGCAGGTGGAGCGCATGGGCTACGACCCCCGCGGCGCGCTCTACAAGGCCGTGGGCAACCTCACGCCGAACTTCGCCAGCACCGGGGTCTTCCAGAAGCTCGAGCCCGACAACGATCCCAGCCGCACCGACTACCTGCAGCTGGCCAACGGCATCAACGAGTCGGCCCCGCTGACCACCCGACGCAACACGGTGTTCGACCTGCTGGACCTGCCGCAGGTCATCAACCACCTGGCGGGCACCCGCTGGTGCGCCGAGAACGACGACGTCTGGGCCAACATGAGCCTCTACCGCGACACCTTCGGCGATGGTCTCTGGCGCAACATCCCCTTCGACATGAACGCCTCGTGGGGGCAGCTCTACGGCGGCAGCAACCCGCTGGAGGCCACGGTCGACGGCTCCAAGAGCCACCCGCTGTACGGGGGCTCGAGCACCGGGGGCACCTTCAACCGCCTGTATGACGTGATCGTGCGGCTGCCCGAGACCCGGCAGATGCTCCTGCGCCGGCAGCGCTCGATCCTCGACCTGATGGTGCAGCCACCGGGGACGCCGTTCGAGCGGCGCATCCTCGAGAACCGCGTGATCGCGATGACCAACCTCTTCGGGCCGGAGGCGCTGCTCGACCGGGCCAAGTGGGGCGCCTCGCCCTGGGCGGGCAACAAGACCTTCGCCGCCGGCGTGGGCGACCTGCTCAACCAGTTCATCGAGCCGCGACGACGCCACTGGTACCAGACCCACAGCATCACCAACACTGCGCGGCCCATCGGCATCAACAACGCCAGCAACGCAGGCATCCCGCTGGCCCAGCCGGACGACGCCACGCCGGAGATCCTCGACCTGGAGTTCAACCCGCTCTCGGCCGACCAGACCCAGGAATGGGTGGCGCTGACCAACCGCTCGGGCCTGGCCCTCGACCTGAGCGGATGGCGGCTGTCCGGTGCGGTGGACTTCACCTTCCGGCCGGGCACGGTGATGCCTTCCAACGGCGTGATGTACGTCAGCCCCGACGTCCGGCGGTTCCGCGCCCGCACCGCCGGGCCCCGGGGCGGCCAGGGCCTTTTCGTCGTCGGACCGTATTCCGGGCAGCTGTCGGCCCGGGGCGAGACCCTCACCCTGCGCAACGCGGCCGGGACCCCCATGCACCAGTTCGTGTACCCGGGCGACCCCAGCCCGGCCCAGCGCTGGCTGCGGATCACCGAGCTGCACTTCAACCCGCCGGTCCAGCCCGCCGGGGCCGCGCTGTCGGAGGACCTCGAGTTCCTCGAGCTGCGGAACCTCTCGACAACGGAAACGCTGGACCTGGCCGGGGTGCGGCTCGTCGACGGCGTGGAGTTCGACTTCGGCTCGGGCGCGATCCGTCGTCTGGAGCCCGGTCGGCGGCTGGTGGTGGTCGCCAACCCCACGGTCTTCACGGCGCGGCATGGCGCGTCGGTGCCCGTGGCCGGGCAGTATCTCGGGCGCCTCGACAACGGCGGCGAACGGGTCCGCCTGCTCGACGCCCGCGGCGAGGAAGTGCTGGATTTCGAGTATCGGGATTGGTTCCCGGCGGCCGATGGCGGGGGCTTTGCAATGGAGGTGGTGGACGAGCAGGCCGCCCCCGACACCTGGGGCGACAAGGCCCAGTGGCGGGCCGGCACCAGCCTGGGCGGCACCCCGGGCACCGGTGGACCGGACGACGGACTGCGCCTGGGCGCACAGGTCTCGGCGGGCGGCCTGGTCTTGGGGTTCCCGGCGGCGGCCAACCGGCGCTACACGCTGCAGGCCTCCGGCACGCTCGAGGCCGGCGGGAACTGGACCCCGATCCTCGAGGTGCCGGCGCGGCCCGTTCCCGGGCCGGTGGAACATCTCGAGGCGCCCACGGGCGGCCAGCGGTTCTTCCGCGTGGTGTCGAACCCCGCCCCCTGAGTGCGGAACCGGATCCGTCGCCGTCCGAGGAATCGCTCTGGCCCCGGGTCCGGGGCCGGCTCAAGGTGAAGGCCTCCACCATGAGCGCGAACCAAGACGAGGTGCTGATCCGGCTTCATCCCGACGACGACGTCGCCGTGGCCCGGCGACGGCTGCTGGCCGGCGAGCAGGCTGGCCACCTCCGGCTGCCCGGGGCGATCCCGGCCGCGCACAAGGTGGCGCTCCATCCGCTGGCCCAGGGCAGCCCCATCCGCAAGTACGGGCAGTTCATCGGCCGCGCCTCGGTGGACATCCCGGCCGGGGCCCACGTGCATGTGCACAATGTCGACACCGGCGAACTGGCCACGGGCGACCATTTCGTGGCTCCCACCGCGCCATGGGACCTCCTGCCCGAGGCGGAACGGCGCACCTTCCAGGGCTTCACGCGCCCGGGCGGCCGGGCCGGCACGCGCAACTACGTGGCGGTGATCTCGTCGGTGAACTGCTCGGCCAGCGTCTCGCAATTCGTGGCGCGGCGGTTCACGCCCGAGGCGCTGCGACGCGACTTCCCCGGCGTGGACGGCGTGGTGGCCTTCACCCACAAGGCCGGTTGCGCCACCGCCGACCAGGGCACGGAGATCCTCCAGCGCGTGCTGGCCGGCATCGCCCGCCATCCCAACATCGGCGCCTACGTGATCATCGGCCTCGGGTGCGAGACCAACCAGGCGGCCGCGCTGGTGCGCCGGCACGGGCTCGACCAACCGGAGGGCGGTGGGGAACCCCCGCTGGTGTTGAACATCCAGCAACAGGGCGGGATGGCCCGGACCGTGGAGGACGCCGTGAAGGCCGTGGCCGGCCTGTTGCCGGCGGTCGCCGCGCAACGCCGTTCGACCCAGCCACTGAGCCGCCTGCTCGTCGCCTTGAACTGCGGCGGTTCCGACGGCCACAGCGGCATCACCGCCAACCCGGCCCTCGGGTGGGCCAGCGACCTCATCGTCCGCCACGGTGGCACCACGGTGCTGGCGGAGACCCCGGAGATCTACGGAGCCGAGCACCTGCTGACCCGGCGCGCCGTGCGCCGCGAGGTGTCCGACGCGCTGCTGGAGCGGGTCCGCTGGTGGGAGGACCACGCCCGGATGCACGGGGCCTCGATCAGCAACAACCCCTCGGCCGGCAACAAGGAGGGCGGCCTGACGACCATCTTCGAGAAGAGCCTCGGCGCCGTGGCCAAGGGCGGGCAGGCGCCGCTCATGGCGGTGCTGCAGTATGCCGAGGCGGTGACCGGACCGGGCCTGTGCTTCATGGACACCCCGGGCTACGACCCCGTGAGCATGACCGGCCTGGTGGCCGGCGGCTGCAATGTCGGCGTGTTCACCACGGGCCGTGGCAGCGTGTACGGCTGCAAGCCCGCCCCCTGCCTCAAGGTGTCCACCCACACGCCGCTCTACCGCTGGATGCAGGACGACATGGATCTCAATGCCGGGACCATCTTGGACGGCGAGGAGAGCATCCCCCAGGTGGGCGAACGGATCTTCGAGGCCATCCTGGCCACCGCCAGCGGCGAGCGCACCAAGAGCGAGCAGGCCGGCCTCGGCGACGAGGAGTTCGCGCCCTGGCCACTCGGGCCGGTCTTCTAGAGAGCCGGGAACTCCCCTCCCGGACGGACGTCCTGTCTTCAAGAAATCGGGCCGACGGCCAGGCGCGAGGAGGCGGCGGACCCCGTCAGGCGCCTGCCACCGGGTCCGGCGGACGCCCGCCGAAGCCTTCCCCTTGCGCAGCGGCGCGGCACAGGCAGGGTGCCCGGAGCATGTCGTCCCCGCAGGCCCCCGCCCCCTTCGGTCTCGCCAGCGCCACGGCGCTGATCATCGCCAACATGGTGGGCAC